>Ga0307995_1000929_pt1 | contig 18966 bp, 17 predicted proteins | sample EllFjometagen262_FD_203132 | JGI IMG/M metagenome (GOLD analysis project Ga0307995, IMG submission 203132) | Marine microbial communities from Ellis Fjord, Antarctic Ocean - #262 | ecosystem: Environmental > Aquatic > Marine > Unclassified | place: Southern Ocean | collected 2014-11-02
TTTGTGTATATTTAATTGCTTTAGCACTACTTCTACCTGCCTATGGAAATCATGGGCTTTGGGCTTCATTGATTATATTTTCAATTGCCAGAGGAGTTACTTTAGGATTTAAGTATCCTGCCTTAGAGGGCTCTATAGATTTAAAGTAATATTTAGTTAGTCTAGGTATCCAAATTTCCCGCTATTAAAGTCATCTATTGTTTGTTTTATCTCTTCGTTGGTGTTCATAACGAATGGACCATATGAAGCAATAGGTTCGTCTAAAGGCTCACCACTTAGAATAAGAATGGTTGCATCCTCATCTGCCCTGACAGTAAACTCTTTGCCATCATTCTCAAAAAGTACAAAATGGTTTGCTGGAGCCTTTTCAATGTTATTGACAGTGATGCTGCCTTTGATAACTAAGAGGCCAGTATTATGATTTTTATCAAAACTGAAACTCGTTCCTTTGCCTTTATTAAGGTGAACATTAAAAAGACTTAAGGGGCTAAAAGTAGAAGCAGGTCCTTTATTTTTTTCAAATTCTCCAGCAATAATATCAATTGATCCTACGTTATTTTCTAGCTCAACCTTGGTGAGATCATTCTTGTTAAGATTCTGATATTTAGGAGTTGTCATTTTATCTTTAGCAGGCAAGTTAACCCAGAGCTGAACCATCTGCATTTCGCCGCCTTTTTTACCAAAGTTTTTTTCGTGATATTCTTTGTGAAGAATGCCAGAACCAGAAGTCATCCACTGCACATCACCTTCACCAATAATTCCACCGCCGCCGCTACTATCGTGATGTTCAACCTTTCCTTTGTAAGCAATCGTAACGGTTTCAATGCCTCTGTGAGGGTGCGAGCCAACACCTCTTGGCGCTCCATTATTTGGTGGGAAGTAATACGTTGGACCATAGTCCATTAGTAGAAATGGACTCAAACGTTTCATTGTGAGAGGCTCTTCTCTCCCAAGAATTCCATGCACTCTAAAGCCGTCCCCTACAAAATGAAGATTGCCTGGGGCTATTACTGCCTCTATTGTTCTAAATGCCATTGTATTAGTTGAATTCTTAAAAGATAAAATTATAGATGTATTCTATTAATCACTCTGTTTATTATCTGAAACAGTGTGTTTTATTTTGAGGGTTATAAATCTTAATTAAATTTAAATAAATCTAACTATTAAAAAAACCAGCAAAATACACCAAAATATATTTATATTTGGATCAACCTTTCCATTCTAAGTCTTTTTTTAAAATGTTTAGTTAATCATCAAATATTAATTATTAATAACTATCAGTTTAAATATTTAAGCTCTTATTGCTAGAAGTTGTATTTCAAAGATTTATTTCAAAATTGAATTTAACAGGGATAGGTGATTGTGGCTCTCGAGGACTCAAACTAAAAGCATGTCCCTGACCTGTCGACTCTAAGTAGCTGCGAAGCGCAGAAATATATGTACTTCCACCTGTATACATTTTACCGTTTATATAATATATTCGAGAATCCATAGATCCAACTTGAGGAGGATTGAAACCTGACATATCTAAACCTTCAAATTGCTGATCTGTTGGGATTTTTTTAACATTATCAAATGTAATAGTAAATATTGGTAGCGTTGAAGTATTATCATTATTTATATTGCAGGATGGGACTTCTGCTGTAAGTTCACCATTATAGCAACTGACATAGCATGATAGCTGTCTTGAATCAATCTCATATGATATAGCTGGAGGAATTGAGGTTGAATCGGTCCATCTACAGAGATCTTCATCGGTCCATTCATCAAAATTTAAGGCATACGAAATGCCTACTAGACTGCACAAAAAAAGTAAGAGTAGTCTTTTCATACGCCTCTATTCTCAATTCCAAAATAACTTTTAAAGCACCAATTTTTAAATTTAGAAAACCTAGAGCGCTTTACTGATAGCTTATAGTTTGGTAATTTGTCACTAGTCATAGTGAGATTATATTTGAATTTAAGGAAATTAAAATAAATATTATAATTAACGTTTAAAACTGATAAAAATATTTAGAGTACTTGGTTAGATGCTTTAGATGATAAATTTTTCCTGAACAAATGATAGGTTCAATTGGGCGGTAGAAAAGCAATGAATAATCGATTGGTTTACTAATGTTAATTTCAATATTTATGTCGAAAGATTGCCAAAATTAAGTATAGCAAGCTTACTTCGCAACAATATCTGAGTGAGGTTAAAGATAGAAGATGTATATTAAATTTACTAATAAAAAAACCCGCGTTATGCGGGTTTTTTTAAACTACCAAAACAACTTAATTAAAACTGCTTAACGCCGTGAATTACTTTAACTGGATCTGTGACCACTGGCTTGGAAGCCCAAGTCTCTGAAACAGCAGTAATTGTTGGCGCAGTTGTGAATGCAGCAAACTCCGAGTCAGCAATCGGAAGAGAGCCACAAGCACCACTAGCTACTGCAAGCGTCTTCCAGGCGCCTGCTCTCTTAACTCTGTAATCTACCCCAGAATAAGCACCATTTACTCCCGTTAGAACAAGTCCATCTGCAAGATTATAGTCAGGCTGCCAATTACCACCACTTTGTTGAGTCCAAGGAATGCCCCATAACTGTCCAGCACCTTCGTAGACTAGATCATTTGTTTTAGTTCCAGCAGAAGCCCCGCCTGCTGCTGTGACTGTGGCTAAAAAGTCAGCTTCAAATCGAATCGGCTCTACCAGGGTTATACCGCTTAAAGTTGGCGTGCGACCAGACCACGAGACAGAAACAGCAGTTTCCTTGTCGCTCTCTTTATAAACAGGATTAGGCTTTGAGCCATCCTCAGTCCACATCCATAGTTTTAAGACGCCAGCACCCTCATCCCAGTAAGATCCTACATAGCCTCGCTTATCTTTGTCAGCACCAAAAACCAGTTCAATACCTGCAACAATATCAATTAGAGCGCCTGTTGTCGCGTTGTATAGATTGTAGCCATATACATAGGTTGCCATTGTGTCTTCAGCAAGACCCATACAAGCAGCAGTACCGTTTGTAACGACATGTGCATGGGTTGAATTAAAGTTAACTTTATGAATTTGGTCTGACGCATCATTGACATATACTTTTCCAGAGTCGCCATTTTTAGCTCCAGCTCCCTTGGCCCACATATTGTATGTATCATCACTTTCACCAGCAACATTGCTCTCCTCAATAAAGCTAAAACCAATTTCGGTAGCACTATTACTAGTAAAGGACATAGATCCTCTATTGAAATCTCCAGCTGACCCATCACTCACCGCATCAGCGCGATTCCAGTTAAAGTCAAAGACGCCAAAAGGATTGGCGTTTGATGCGGATTCGGATATTGTTACGTTTGCGACGAACTTCATATTTTCAGCTTCAGATATTACGCCGTCACTATTGGCATCTTCACCATCTAAGAAATACGACGTTGCAGTTTGGTTGGCAGTGTTGCTTGCTCTTGAGGATATAGTGGTGGCTTCAGCAAAACTTGTCACTTTAGCGGCTTGACTTCCACCTTCTTCATCGTCACACTGCGACATATCAACCATCGCACTATAAGTGCCATTAGGAACTTTATCAATACCCGTTGCGTTCATAACGCAAACTAACATATCAGCCATATTCAAAGGTTCTTGCCAATCACCTGCATCAAGGAAAACTTCAGCGGTGGCGTTAGAGTAATCAGTGCCTGTGCCGTCAAAGGCGGCCATATTAACTGCAGCAAGGCTCGAAGACGAAGCGCTATCATCCTGAATCACCTCAACGCCGTCAGGTAATGTCATACCCGATGAAGCTGAGCTAGAGCTAGAGCTAGAGCTAGGGGTAGAGTCTGAAGAGCAACCATAAGCCAATGATGCGGCTAAAAAAACAACTAAAATATTTTTAATATTCATTTAAAAAGTTTCCATAGTGAAAAAAAATTGAAGGGCTAATTATATCGTTTTTTATTCTTTTATTTGTAGTTTTTTAAGAATAATGTATACCGTAATGAACTATACAAAAAAAAGAAAAAACAATTAGTTATGGCAATTAAAATTTTCAATACTGGTTTTAAAAATTAAGCTGAAGAGTAATATTTGGCGTAAAACTAATATTTAACTCCCTAAAGATAGACTGTAATCCTTTTGTTTTGGGAAAAATTTCTCCATCAAGAGTTAGAAGTTTACTATTAGAGATGTTCAGCTTTAATGAAGCTTCAACAGCGCTACTCGCTGTTGATGATATATCTCCTGAAAGTGATCGATCAAAGTAGACAAAATTAAGTCTATAATTGCCCAAATTCTCACCTAAAAAATTTACTTTCTCAAACGTCAAGATGCCCCCAGCCTCTGAGGGAGTGTTTGGAGGGAGCTGGCTGCTCCATTTGGCATTCGTTTGATCTATATTGATATTTGAACTAAACAAGAGAGGTGTGCTTGGTAAAAACTGCTGAAGATATTGGCTTGTTAAGACTCCATTAATATTATTAAGCTCTAATGTATTGAATGGATTCATTTCAGCATTGGCATTTAATTTGTTCTTACTGTCAATTTCTACTTTAATGTCTATTGATATTTTTAGAAGCAATAGTGAGAGTGGATGAACTTGCCAGCTTGCCTTGTTAAAATATTCGGATTGCAATGAGCCATTCCAAATTGAGCCACTAAGCGTAAATGGAAAATTGAATGAATTTTTAAGATAAGGCTTAAGTATTTGTGCAGGCGCGTTGGCTATTAAAAAGAAAACTAAAGAAGCTATGAGTAAAACCCAGATTCTACTAATACGCATTGATTATTCTACTTAGTAAGGTTTGAGAAGGTTAATTGAGCACTAACCTGGCCAGGCTCAACAATCTCAATTATCGCTTTAGTGACAACAACACCATGCTGATCTTTGAGTTTTTGAAGTGCTTCAAGTAGCTTAGAAAAGGGAATGATTTTTATATTTGTAATGCTTGTTTCATTGTTGATATTAAGGCTATCTAGCGTTATTCCATGAGCCTGAAAAGTGTCACCAATTAGCTGATTAGCCTGCTCCTGAGATATGACTGGGTATTTTGATGCAATAGAGAGCTCTTGTTGAGCGGTATCAAGGTAAAGTGATAGTTCGTTTTCAATTTTGATGTCTTCCTGAAGCTCTTTATTCTGATCAAATAGTGGAGCCATGATAGCTAAATAGATAACCACCATAAGCAATAAAATTGTCACTAATAGCCTAGCGCTGTTCTCGACCTTGGTGATACCTGATAATGTCATTTGGAGACCTCTAAGGTGAGCGTTTGATTCTCAAATGTAATTTTTCTTGCTTTAGAGTTAGGCATTACTTCAGAGGAAAGTTTGCCTAATAAGTCGTTCTGATAATTTGAATCCTTCTCAGCTGCCTCAGAAAGTTTTTGCTTAGTCTGCGCGCGAATATTAACGACTCGATCGACCTCAGGAAAAAGGGTAAGGAAGCGAGTCTCATTGTCATTTTTTTGCAGAAGTAATAGTTTGTTTAGTTGGTTGTTTTTTACCCCAATTTGCGAAGTAGCTAAAAGTAAAGCAATAAGTGCAATGGCCGCTGGTATTCGCCATGCACTCAAATACCCTGAAACGCCTTTTGGAGAGTTACTTGTTTGAATGTTTACTTTATTATCGCTAGAGTAAGAAAAATCTGCTTTAATTAAATTGGAGTCCGCGAAGAGTGAATAAAAAATTTTGCTTGCTAAGCACCCACCTTGGTTAGTAGCGCTTCTAAATTTGATAAAGCCATCTTGTTCGTAGTAATTAATATTGCCCTCAGAAAAAGGCAGCAGCATAAAGTCAGGAATTATGGCAACGGGATTGCATTTTACTTTAAAGAGTTGATTTTCAATATTTTCAAGAGTCTCTTTAGAGATAACAAAAACATCCCAAATATTTTGTGTCAACGACTTTAGAAAAGTATAGTTCAGGTCGTCAATTTCATCCAGAAGTTGGGGCTCAAGTGCAAAAGGAATTGCCTTATGCGCCTTTGATTTACTCATTTTAGGAAGAGTTACTTGGTGAACCGAAATACACTGCGAGTCAATTGCAATAACAACGTCTTTAGTATTCTCAAGAATTTCTTCAGAAAACTTACCATTTTTTGAGTAATGGATAATATTCATAGTGGCTGATGATAACTGCGACTCATGATGGTTATTTTGCCATCTTTTCGATAAAGAATTGTGCGACCTATGAGTTTATTTTTTTCAAGGACAATACGAGTCTCTAATAAGAAATAGTCGCTTACTGTATTAACAAATTTAACTGGGAAGTTTTCTTTAATTTCATCGAGTGTTAAATTAGGGAGCAAGGTGTGTGTAAATGTCCAAAATTCATCAATTATACCAAATGCTTTATTTTTTCTATTTTGGATAACTTCATTAACTAATGGCCCCGATAGCTGGGGGTGAATGCAAGACAAAACCTCTTTGCTTGCTGTATTAACATTGATAGGTGTTAGGCTAGGCAGGACGGTTAGGTGTGGTTTAATTTTTATATAGTCCTCAATACTAATTGATTTAATTTTTCTTATTTCTGCTGATTGCTCAAATAGTTTTGGCTTTGGGCTTTGACTAACAACGTAACTAAAAATTGTATCTGCCATTAATTGTTGCTGAAGCTGCGTGTTTATAAGGTTGATACAGTCATAAAAAAATGAGCGGTATTGTGGTGAATAGATATTAGTTTCTAAATCAATCAGGTTGTTGACATTAAGTCTTGATTGTAAATCAGTTAATTTGGCATACACCGTGCCGCCAGGAACTTGAATAGGCGTAATTGAAGTCGCCCAGACCTCATCCAGGCTATCAACGCTTAAATCATCACTCAAAAGAATGCTTTTTGCCCATGCCTCGAGACTATATAGGTGATTTAGACTCTGCGTCTGAGTAACAATAAATTGCGTTTGCTTAAGGTCTCTACCAAAACGCTGAAGCATCAGGCTAACGGATGCGCTTATAAGGGCAATGACAATCAAAACGGAGATGATTGCAATGCCTCGGCGATTATGAGAGCTGCTATTCATCGAGCAAGACCAGTTTGGTTAGGTCTCCCCAAAAAGGGTGTTTAAACTTAATTTCGATAGCTTTAACTGGTTTTTTTAGGTTTTGAGCCCACACTATTTGCCACTGATTTTGATGATCTAGTAATCTAATCGTTGACATATTAATTTTATCTAATAGTTCCAGAGTTATCGGCTCAGAGGGGTTGGTAATATCTTTACGAAGGAGCTGATTTGAAATTACTGAGTAATTAATAACCAGAAGCTCATCATTTTGCAGCGAAAACAAGGTTAGGCCATTGCCATCAAGTGTGATGTTTTGATTAGAGGTCTGAGTAATATCACGCTCAAGAAAATTAAGTGTTTTTTGGAGTATAAAAAGATCTTCACTGTGATTATTTTGCACTTCATTGTTCTTAAAAGAAGCACTTAACGTGAAGTATGAAATGCTAGCAATTAGAGCGAAAATTGATATTGTCACCATCAACTCAATTAGGGTAAAGGCTTTTCTTTGGCTACTCATTTGGATAAATATAACTCTAGCTGAGCAGATGAATTTTTGTTATCCATTGCTTTTTTATCAGCAAAAACAAGCAACGAGAGTTTCAGAATTTGATCATCAGGAGTGGCATTTAGGTTGCTTTGCCAATACCAGATTTGATTACCCATAGGGTAGTTTCCGTTTTTAAAGCCGATTGAATGATTTGTGATAAGACGATTCTCAACTGCAAGATTGGAGGCGACAAGATTGGCAATAGTTTTTTGCTCTAGACGATGCAAATTCTGAGATTGCTGAGACTCAGATTTGGTGAGTGCTATAAGCCCAATACTGACAATACTCAGCGCAACCAGAACCTCTATTAGGGTAAATGCTTTTTTATTCATTTAACTTCTAATCGGTAAGATTCATTTCCATCACTAATTCTCAAGGAGGCAAAGGTGGTTTGGCCGTTGGGAGATATGTATATTATGGATTCACTTGGCGCTAATTCAATATTTTGCCACTGCAAGGTTTGAACTTTAGGAAGATTAAGCCACATTTGAGTTTCTGGATCGAGCTGTTCAATTCTACTCTGGTTATTTTTTATGATTAATCGTAACTTAACATTCTTAAGCTGTGCAATTTTTTGAGATTGACTAAGCTGATTTTGCAAATTTATTAAGAGGGCTTGAGATTCTGAGGGTCTCGCAGTATTAACACTTAGCGTTGCAAAGGAGGCTAAAACACCAATAATTAATAGAACAATTAGAAGCTCTATTAAAGTAAAGCCCTTACTCCCAGTTATTGATGTCGGTATTTTCATCCTTACCACCAATTCTGTTATCAGCACCTAGGCTGTACAGATCAAAATCTCCATTTTCACCTGGACTCAAGTAGTAATAATCCTTTCCCCATGGGTCAGTAGGTTTTTTACTTAGATAATCCTGAACGAGAGCATCTAAGCCTTCATTGGTAGTTGGATAATTAAACTTATCTAGTTTATATAAATCAAGCGCTGCACTAATAGTTTGAATATCACTCTGAGCCTTTTGAGTCCTTGCTTGCCCAGGCTTGTCCATTATTCTTGGCACAATGATGGTTGCTAAGATGCCAATAATAACGACCACAACCATGACCTCAATTAAAGTAAAGGATGGGCGATTATTTGGTTTATTTGTCTTCATTATAGAGGGATTTGATTAAGTTCAAAAATTGGTAACAGTATAGCAAGGACAATCAATAATACAATAGCGCCCATCAATAAAATCATTAGGGGCTCGAATAAACTAATGACCTTAACGGTATAAATATCTAGCTCTGTCTCTTGAATGTCTGCAGCCTTATTTAGCATCTCACTTAGCTGGGCACTTTTCTCTCCACTTGCAAGCATATAAAGAGTCATTGGCGGTATGACGTTTTGACTTTCAAGTGCTTTAAATAGGGTGCTTCCGGCTCGAACCTTCTCTGTCGCTTTTAGGACGCCTTCCTTCATTGGCAGGTAGTCCAATGACTCTGCTGAATTAGTAAGTGCAATTAAAATAGGCGTTCCACTGTCATGAAGAAGCGCCAAAGTTCTGGAAAAACGGACAGCGTTACTGCCAATCATTATTTTTCCAATTACAGGAAGACGAGCAAATACCTTTTGAATTTTAATTTTAATTATTTTTTGTTTTGCGGCAATTTTGAAACTAATAACCAATGCGATGACTGAAATTATTATGATCTCAATATACGTTGTTAAAAAATTACTAAGATCAATAACGACCACTGTAAGCGGCGGCAATATTTGATTCATACTATCAAACACTGAAACAATTTGAGGAACCACAAATAATAATAAAGCGATTACCACAGCAAATGCAACAAGGCTTATTAACAAGGGATAAATAAGAGCGGTTGATATTTTTTTCTTAAAAGATTCTTGCTGCTGCACTTCATCTGCAAGATTTTCTAGAACATATCCAAGTTTAGCAGAGCGCTCACCTGCTTCAACTGTTGCGATAAAATAGGGAGGAAGCCCTTTAGTGTTAATTTGAAGGGATGTAGCCAGACTCTTACCTTCTAGGACAGAGGATCGAATTTGTTGAATTGTTTTTTTGGTCTCTTTCTTATTACTATGAGTTTCAATTGTTTTAAGTGCCTCATCAATTGGCATAGCAGCCTGCAGAAGGGAGGCTAATTGACGCATAAAAAAAGAAATATCAGTCTTACTAAGTTCAGGAGCTAGCCATGCTCTTGCTTGGTTTAGCTTCTGCTTACCTTTAACAATCTCAATTACGGTTAAATTTTTTGATTGAAGGAGGCTCTGAGCAGATTTTTGAGAGTCACTCTCAATGACTCCGTTATTTTCTTTGCCATTAGCATCAATAGCCTTATATTCAAAAAAGCTCACAAAGCGACTACTCTGATGGCCTCATATAGACTTGTATTTCCATTCATCACCATTTTTATAGCTTGCTCTGAAAGAGTTGAATGGCTTTTAGATGATTCTAGGATTTGAGCCTCACTCGCTTCATTGTAAATCAGCTCTTTAATGCCTTCATCAATACTCAATAACTCATATAAAGCACTTCGACCAATATAGCCAGTCTGATTACATTGATCACATCCAGAAGATTGGTAAATAAAAATTGACTTATTAACACCTAGTTTTTCATTCTCTTTTGTATCGGTTGAGTGAGGCTCTTTACAATCAGAACACAGCGTTCTAATTAAGCGTTGAGCTAAAACTGCAGAAAGGCTTGAGGACAAAAGAAATGGCTCAATACCCATATCTTTGAGGCGAGAAATAGCGCCAACAGCTGTGTTCGTGTGCAGCGTTGAAAAAACTAAATGGCCAGTCAGGCTTGCTTGAACAGCAATTTGTGCGGTCTCAGAATCGCGCACTTCTCCAAGCATCACAACGTCTGGATCCTGCCGCAAAATAGCGCGTAAGCCTCTAGCAAAGCTCATTTTTACTTTATTGTTTATCTGAGTTTGATTAATTCCATCAATAAAATACTCGACAGGGTCTTCTACCGTTGAAATGTTAAGTTCATTGTTATTAAGCTCTTGAAGTGCGGCGTATAAGGTTGTTGTTTTTCCAGAGCCAGTTGGCCCCGTCACTAATAAAATTCCATGAGGCTGGTGGATGATTTTTAGTATCATTTCATAAGTCTTGTCATCCATACCAAGTTTTGTAAGCTCAAGACGACCTACCTGCTTGTCTAGTAGGCGCAGAACAACCTTTTCGCCATTACCTGAAGGGATGGTTGATACCCTCATGTCAACCGCGCGGCCACCAAGCTGTATCGCGATTCGGCCATCTTGAGGTAGTCTTTTTTCAGCAATATCCAGTTTAGCCATTACTTTGATTCGAGAGACCAAGAGCGGGGCAATCTTTACGCCAGGCTCTAAAACTTGCTTAAGGGTCCCGTTGACTCGAAAACGAACTCGAATTCGTCCCTCATAAGACTCAATATGAATATCAGAGGCCTTCTCTAAGATAGCTTGAGCAAACAATGCATTTAATAATCGAATAATAGGCGCATCATCATTATTACCAAGTAGCTCAATTGGCTCATGTAGGTCCATCGCTAGGGCGTCAAGAGACTCATCACTTTCAGCTCCGTCTTGAAAATAATCTAGTTCATGGGCAGAGCTTGACTCATAGTGGCGTTGGATTTTATTGTGGAGTAGTTCTTTGGAAGAATTTTGAATTTCAAAGGCACCAAATTTGCGTTGCAACTCGCCAAGGATTGAGTATTGAGGCGTTGTTACGCAGTGCAGAATTTTGTTTTCATTACCTTGCTCTAGAAGTACACTGAATTCCTTTGCAAATGAAAAGGGCAGCAATGGTGCACTACTCATAGTCCATCCATAACGGCAGCTCTATGTTGTTGGAGCTAGAGTCAAAATTTTGATCTGATTCAGTATTAATATTGTTGAGAAGTTGCTGAGCACGGATGTATTTATATTTTTGTGCGCTAACGCTGTCAGCTGTTGACTGGTCTGTAAGGATGGTTGGACGGATGAAGATTAATAAATTTCTCTTTTCGGTCTTTTTCGTTTTGTATGTAAATGCATCTCCCAGAATAGGGAGGTCTCCAAACCAAGGTACTTTTGATTCGCTGTCAATAACTGTATCATCCATTAGCCCGCCGAGCACTAATATTTTATTATTAGAAACCATAACAGAGGTGTTAATTTTACGTTTTGATGTGACTAAATCTGAAGCGTTAGAGCCTGGAAGAATGTTGGATATTTCTTGCTCAATATCCAGCTTAATAGTGTCGCCCTCATTAATTTGAGGTTTGACAGTTAGTGTTAAGCCCACATCTTTACGCTCAAAGTTTTGAAAAGGATTACTGCCTACAGACTTAATTTCTGTATTGGTAATAAATGGAACCTCTTGGCCAACCATGATCATAGCCTCCTCATTGTCAAGCGTTACAATAGAAGGGGTAGATAAGATATTTGCCTTACCTGATCCCGCAAGCGCATTTAAAATTCCACCAAAACCGCTATTGTCAGATGAGTCAAAAGAGCCTGTTGCAAAACTAACTCCCTTGTTAAGGGCATTTGCAATATTTGATGCGTCTCCAGTGGTGGCAGATAGTAACGCTGGAATTGCGCCATTAAAATTAGTCAAGCCGATACCACTTCCTCCCTTAGCAAGCCATTGGATTCCGAGTTCATTAGCATCACTTGAACTTATCTCAACAATAATTGCTTCAATGAGAACCTGAGCCTTGCGAATATCTAAAAGCCGTATAACATTTTTAATATTATTAGTAGAGGAGATAGATGCGGTAATAATAATTGCATTGGTAGACTCATCCGCCTGAATACTGGTTTTAATGCTCTCAGTTGCAGCATCATTGCTGTCATCCACTAGAGTCACAATATTCTGAAGTATAGGCAGTATCTCGCTAGCATTTGCATAGCGCAAGTAGACAACGGAGGTTTCACCCTCTTTGTTTTGAACTTTATCCAGCTCTTTCACTAAAAACCTTACCTTTAGTCGCTTAGCAGGTGCTCCACCAACAATTATTTGATTATTAGATTTGTCAACGGCAAGGGTAAGAGGGATGGTGGCCTGATTATCAGGGAACAAAGACTTAATTACTTGAGCTATTTCTTCAGCAGAGGAGTTTTTAAGGGCGATGACCTCATAATCATCATCAATTTCTTTATCAAGCTCTGTAATCACTTTATTTAATCTTGAAATATTTGCCTGAGTGTCAGTAACAACGATTGAATTTGAAGGGGTATAGGCGGCAAGAAGTCCGTACTGAGAAATAATTGGACGCAACACAGGGACCAGTTGGTTTGCTGGAACATTCGCAATAGCAATTGTAGTGGTTACGATAATATCATTAGAGGTGCTAGAAATAAACGAGCTGTTTTCTTTTAGATTGGACTGCGGAAGGATTTTCGTGAAATCATCTCCTTCAACTGCGATATAGCCATGCACTCGAAGTACCGATAAAAATAAATGATAAAGCTCCTCATTATCAATTTCTGTTGAGCTTATGACGTTTACTTTGCCTTGAACTTGAGGGTCAATAATAAAGTTTTTCCCTGTCGCCTGAGATACCGTTTCAATGAAGGTTAGTAACTCAGCATTTTTTAAATTTAAAGTGACCGCACTCGCTGACGAAGTTAAAAGCAAAAGAAGGATAAAGTGGATTAATGTTTTTATCATAGGTTTATTAATTTAAATTAATTGTTAAAAATTTTATCTGCCCTTTGCGCTCGATTGTAATATTGAATATTTTTTGTTCGGCAAGTATCTCTCTTAGCTTAATTGCTTCTAGTAAGTTATTGAGATCACTATTATTTATGTTAATTATGATATCATTTTTTTGAAATCCAAGGTCCCTAAATAACTCTTTCTCGATCCCTGGAGCAATAATAAATCCGCGAAGTTTTCCATTAACAAAATTAGGCTGAACCGACAAAACCTCAAACAAGCTTTCAGGGTTTGTTTTTAAATCTTTAAGGTAGTCTTTTAGCTTTAATTTGTTCGATTGAGTAATTTTAAAACTTGATGCCTTACCAGTATAGGAGGTATCCATTTTTTCACGCTTTATCTCTAACTTTTCAATAACGCCATTGCGCTCAATGATTACATACTGAGAGAACACTTCCCTCAAAATCGTGTTCGGAGTTATGAGGTCATTAATTTGATAAATTTTTTCTTTCTCGCCTTCTTTTATAATAATTACTGAGGGATTTTCTTGTTTAGAAAGAATTCCTACCAGAACTAAGTTTAGGTGGGTAGTTTCAATCTTGCTGTGGTTCGTATCCTCTTCAGAGTTTAATGCTCCAAAAAGATCAGTTGGAAGGGGCGATGAGGGTAAAGTTTTGAGTGTGTTACTTAAAACTTTATTTACTGGAAAAGAAGTCTCTTTATTCAAGACTTGCCAAACAACCTTAGATATAATTGAGGCTGAAGTAATGATTAATGCCAAAGTACAAATCAAGGCAGTAATGTTATTAATTTTTTTAAAGTTGAGTGTATACATTAGGCTTTATTTTAAGTTAAATTTGAACCTTTTTATACCTACTATCAGAGCATATTAAAAAAAGTCATGACTAAGATTATTTTTTCAAGTTTATTGTTGATATTTAGTGTCTCCTCAAACGCAAGTAAAGTAAGTAATTCGATTGTATATGGTTTTGGAGACAGAGAAACTAAGGTTGACTGGAATATTGCTGGAAACCTAGCTGGAACTAACCCTAATATTATTTCAGAGTTGGATTGGCGTAAGGTTAAGTCCAATCAATTCTTGCTAGGAAGCATTTGGCAGGATGGCGATTATTTCCTTAAAGTTTTTGGAGAATATGGGCGCATTTATGATGGAGAAAATCAGGACTCAGACTATAACCTAGATAACCGAAGAGGGGAGTTTTCACGCTCTCTTAACAACGCTGGAAAGGGTTACATGCTTGATACTGAGATTAGCTATGGAAAAGATTATATTATTTCAGGTAAGTTAAAACTAAGCCCTATGATCGGATACAGCTTTCACCGTCAACATTTAAAAATTTACGATGGCAGCATGGTCATTGGCTCTGCAGATTTAACGGGGCTGGACAGCTTATATCAGGCAAACTGGAGCGGCCCAAAATTAGGTCTTGGGCTAAATTACAAAATAAATAAGAGTGTTTTCTCACTTGACTATAGCCTTCAAGATATTGATTTTAATGGGTATACCGATTGGAACCTAAGGTCTGACTTAAGGCACCCTAAAAGCATGACTCAAAAGGGTGACGGAAGCGGCACTAAAATAAGTGTCTCTTATGAGAGGGCGGTCTCAAACTTCAGCAGCTTAAGTTTAGCTGGTAACTTCCATAAGTATAATGCAGATGGGACACATACCTTTCATCTGACTTCAAGTGATGCGAGTCAAAAGCTTAACCAAGTAAACTGGAAAAGTTCTGAAGTAAAGCTCGTTTATAGAAGTTTATTTTAATAAGTAACCAGCAGAATTATTTCACCTTAAATCATTTAACTACTTAGCTATTGAAGGGTTTTCAGTAATATCAAGTTCTGCAAATTCAACCCCTGGATGGCCTTTAAGCGTATTAGTAATAGAGAAGATATTTTGCCCCTTTCTGACCTGATACATCGCAGTACTGATTGACTCAAAATTGCTAATTAGGTCGATGTTGAATGTACTAGCAATTGTTAAAGCATTATAGTATGGGCGTAATTTAACAATAATTTCTCCATTAATAATACCAATTCCTCCAGTTCTAGAGTTGTAAGCAATTAAATTGTAGTTTACATTATCATTACTTAAAGTTGAGCTTAAGCTGCTACTAGTGGTGGCTTGACCAATAGAGAGTTGATAATTACCTTTTTGAGCAGCCCAAAGATTACCGTCACTCAAGCTAGATGAATTAGAAGGCGCATTTGAAGCATTTCTTATCTGAGCCCTTCCTCCGAGTATCAATTGATACTCGTCCTGATTGCTTTCGAAAGTAATTCCACTATCAAGAGCCCTTTGAACTAATAATGCATTGTTTGAATATCCATATGAGTCACCATTTTTTAACGCATAAGAATTTACTGAAATAGTAATAAATAATAATATTAGAATTTTTTTCATTTTTAACTCCATTAATTAGTGACCGAAGAAGCGAATTGACCAGTTCTCAAGATATCCTTGATCGGGTGCAGCCGCATCATAAAGTCTTATGGTCCAGTTGCCTGCCTTTGACTCGCCATAAAAAGCATTTGATGCAAGAACTAGATTTGTATAATGATCTCCACCCAGGAATGAATTATACGGGGTAAGTAGAACGCTCTTTGTGCCAGCAGGTGATGTCAGCTCAACACCTAAATCTCCAGAATAAAGGTGAGCAACATTTACTTTAATTTGGACTGCTTCAATGGTGTTTGCTCCAGAAACATTTATTGTGTTTGTTAGGCCAGTAGCATTTCTATCTAATATCCACTGGTTGACTGTTCCACTTGATTGGTACGAGGTAGTGGTAAGGCTTCCTAAGCTTCCAGCACTATAGGTTTTTGCAGCAGCTACAGCAGCACCTGCATTGGCCCTTCCAAAGCCATACCAGTTATGAAACTTATGTCCAGCACCATTAGTCAGCCAGCTAGGCTCAGCAACTTTATCATTAGTTGAGACAATTGAAATTGAAATATTAGCCTTAGAGGCGTCGACTTGATCCGAGGTGGTTGCTAAGATGTGTTTCACATCACGCCATGTTAACGCAGGGTTAGCCTCAAGCATTAGAGCAACTATGCCTGACAAAACTGGAGCAGCTGACGAGGTACCATTAAAGGTTGAAGTGTAATTACAACTTGAGTTTAACGAGTTATTTCCTGCATTATCAAGTGCGTTTACAGCGCTCGTCCCAGTTTTAACATAGCCAGCTGAACAACCCGATTGATCGACAGTAGTCATTGCAGGCTTATAGAATTTAGCAGCTCCACCAGACCCTACTTGTGAGCTGTTATAGCCAAACTCTCCACCTGGTGTTGAAACCCAAACATTAGAGCCTGTAGATGAATAAGTAGATTTAACTCCAGTAGCATCCAATGCACCAACAACAATCAGGTATGGCAAGGTATTGCCTGGCTCCATATTTGCACTTTGACAAGTTAGTTTGTCTTGATTTAAGCTTCCATACTCACTTGCATGGCCACAATCATAACCACCTGTGTCGTTAAATTCGTTTCCAGCTGATTTAATATAAACTGCACCTTTATTGCTTCGAAGGTTAGTTACTGCAGATAAATATTGAGCTTCAATTGATGTATTAATTACGCTATTTGCACCTACCTCAGTAGTTCCTATGCTCATATTAAAAATATGAACAGGCGAAGAATAGCTTGCTCCACCAATTGCATTGATATTATTCGCAACTGTTTGGCTGCAGCCTGTACAAATAAAGTTAAAGCCTCTGAGCGATGCTGATGGCGCCACTCCACGTCCACCTTTTGCGTTCCAGCCAACGGACGCAATTAATCCAGCAACACTACTTCCATGATCACCCGTTGTCTGATCAGAGGTCGGATTATTGTCTGCTCCCTTAAAATCCCATGAGCCACCTGATACAACATTAGCAGCCAAGTCCTCGTGCGCTATTTCAAGTCCAGTGTCAACAATACCAACAACAACGCCCGTTCCTGTATAGCCATCGGTTATAACGCCGTCTACATTAATGTCCTGTGTTGAGGTTCCGGCAGTAGTCGCAAAATTTGTCTGCCCAGTGTTATCAAGGTGCCATTGGTATACGTATAAAGGGTCATTAGCGGTCACCACTAGATTAAATGTTCTTGCAGCGGTTGCAGTGCCGTCACTAACCGTTAAAGTGACCGCCGCTGTGCCGTTATAGGAAGCCAATGGCGTTAGTGTAAGCGTGGATCCTGAAACGGAGCCAGATACTTTGCCAGATGGGCTTGAGGTCACTGTATAACTTAGTGTATCTCCATCAGAGTCAGCAGCAGAAATGGACACTGTTTCTTTAACGCTCTGATTGGTTGCCTGAGCGCTAATACTAGCCAGTGTCGGTGTTGCGTTAGTATCGCTTACGGTTAATACAAAAGTTTTAGTAGCTGAGTCGACCGTGCCATCATTCGCTTTAATGGTAATCGTTGAAGTGCCCGTCCAGTTGTTATCAGGAGTTAGCGTCAGCGTTGTTCCAGAAATTCCAATGGTTATCTGCGAGGCCGAAGTGGTTGCTGCAAAAGTATGTGAGTCGCCAGTATCTGCATCTGTTTCAGATAGGGTAACTGTTTTTGCTGTATTTTTAGTGGTTGACTGATCTGCAACCGTTCCAACGACCGGCGCATCATTAATAGCGTTTACCGTTAAGGTAAAGGTTTTTGCCGTTGAGTCCACTATAGCGTCATTTGCCTTGATAGTAATGACTGAAGTGCCGTTCCAGTTCGCATCAGGCGTTAATGTAAGTGTTGTACCTGAAATACTTGGGGTCACCTCGGACTCTGCGGAAGTTGCGGAGTAGGTCAGTGAGTCATCATCAGAGTCCGTTCCTGAGAGCGTTACGGCTTTTGCAGTGTCTTCATTGGTTGACTGAGCTGAAACTGATCCAACGACCGGCGCAGTGTTTGATGCGTTGACTGTTAATGTAAATTGCTGGGTTGCTGAATCCACTGTGCCGTCATTCACTTTGGCGGTAATGGTTGAAGTGCCCGTCCAGTTATTATCCGGAGTTAACGTAAGTACTGCACCTGAAACACCAATCGTAATCTGTGAGGCTGAAGTGGTTGCCGAGTAAGTCAGAGAGCTTCCTTCAACATCTGTACCCGCGAGTGTGACTGTTTTTGCAGAGTTCTTAACTGTTGTCTGATTCGAGACGCTCGCCAGAACTGGGGCATCATTAACTGCGCTCACCGTTAAGGTAAATGTTTTAGCAGCTGAGTCGACCGTGCCATCATTAGCTTTAATGGTAATGGTTGCTGTTCCGCTCCAGTTCGCAGCTGGAGTCATTGTCAGCGTTGCACCAGATATGCTTGGGGTGACGTTTGCGGTCGATGAGGTTGCTGTAAAAGTATGTGAGTCATCAGTATCAACATCCGTTTCAGATAGAGTCACTGTTTTTGCAGTATCCTCTGCAGTTGTCTGATTTGCAACCGTTCCCACGACCGGCGCATCGTTAATATTACTTACAGTAAGAGTAAAAGTTTTAACAGCTGAGTCGACCAAGCCATCATTGGCTTTAGCAGTAATGGTTACAGTTCCAGCAAAGTTAGAGGCAGGAGTCAACGTTAGCGTTGTTCCTGAGATGCTGGTTGCAACATCTGATGAACTTGAAGAGGTTGCGGAGTATGTCAGAGAGTTTCCTTCAACATCAGTTGCATTTAATGTAAGACTCTTTGCAACTTCTTCAGTAGTTGTTTGGTTAGCAATGCTCGAAAGGACCGGCGCATCATTAACCGCGCTGACGGTTAAGGTAAAGGTTCGAGTCGCCGAAAGGCCGTCTCCATCAGTCGCCTTAGCAGTAATAGTTGCACTGCCAAAAAAGTTAAGTTTAGGATTAAGAGTCAGC
>Ga0307995_1000930_pt1 | contig 18937 bp, 22 predicted proteins | sample EllFjometagen262_FD_203132 | JGI IMG/M metagenome (GOLD analysis project Ga0307995, IMG submission 203132) | Marine microbial communities from Ellis Fjord, Antarctic Ocean - #262 | ecosystem: Environmental > Aquatic > Marine > Unclassified | place: Southern Ocean | collected 2014-11-02
CGATTTCGGTTGCCGTACCATCGGGACAGCACAATCCTTGGCTGCTTGATATGGCAACCAGTTCGGTGCCTTTCAACCGGGTTGAACTTCATCGGTCGCTCGGCCGCAACCTGCCGTCCGATGTGGCATCCGATCATACCGGCACGGCCACTACCGACCCTTTTGCAACCGAAATGCTGGCACCGCTGGGCGGAGCAGACTTTGGGTTTAAAGGAGCGGCGCTGGGCGGCGTAGCCGACATTTTTTCGGCCGTACTCAGCGGCATGAAGGTCAGCCCTGATATTGCACCAATGGCGGGTCCCAATTTCAGACAAGCGCGCGAGATGGGCGCGTTTGTTATCGTGATTGATCCGGCTGCGTTCATAGCAGCCTCACTGGTACAGGCTGGGATGATCCACTATCTCACCCAATTGCGAAACTCAAAACCCCGCGCCGGTCAACAGGTCATGGCACCGGGCGACCGAGAATGGGCCACAGCGGAGCAACGGCGCAAAGACGGGATTCCGCTTGATCCAATCACAGTCAGTAATTTTACTGAATTATCAGAAACCTATAACGTACCTGCGCCTTGGGCCAACGATCGCTGACATCCGCGAAGAGGCTGTATCCATAGCGATTAAAAATTCGTGGTCCAGCTGCAACTAGATACCTCCAAAGAGATGTGTCTGTGCAGTCTAGGAATGTGGGCCGGCGTGCTTTACCTTTTAACGTCAGGCATCAATCCCGCATTTACCAGCCGGCCTTCAAGCTGCTTTAACTCACCTAGAACCCGACGCCCAACCTTCGCCGCGTGACGCTGGGCCTCCAGCTTGTCTTTAGTCTGCCGCCTGTGCTTACGATTAGCCTCTGAGATGCGCTGTAAGCCCTCTGGAGTCCTTGCTGCCTGTCGATAGTCCCCCATGGAGCCTGCAACGGCCATTGTGCTTGTATGCGGCACTCTGACACTTGGTGCCCCGACGTGTTTTTGCGAGGCACCTGATGCCGGGCCAGTTTGGTCCGAAACGGGTGGGAACCCCGATAATAACGCCACCTTTTGTTAAGCTCATAATACAGCCTCTTATGGAGTGTTATAATACCATAATTTTATTGCGGCCGCTAGAGATAGGGCGCTTGGTGTAATTTTCTTGAAGTGACCATACGAGCCGAACCCAGTGCGGAGGGCATCCTTGGACTGTGGCTCAAAAAGGGGGTGCCGGAGTCTATTTGATGATCCTGATGTATTTTTGGCAAAAACGCCTAGGGTACCTGCGAGATGTGGTGGTTTTGTATGGTGATTAGCGGGATTAGCAATTCTGAGCGGCTAAATTGCAAAAAAATGCAAAAGTCATAGCGATGTGATCGAAGCCTATTTAATTAGGCTCAAGACCACTTTTGTTTGGGTTTCTAGTTGTCATAAACGAGCTGAACGCTTGGCCGCAGCATAGCTGCATTGGCAATCCGCTGTACGTTTGGAAATTCATGGATGTCAGGATGACCTCGTGATGTTTCAAGCCAAGTTGTCAGCATAAACAGGTAGATATCTGCAGCACTAAACCGGTCACCTAGTATCCACTGATTATCACCAATTTGGTCATCGATAATCTTCCACGTTTCGCGCAGCCTTCGATGGCCGCGTCGTTGGGCACTAGGCTCGTCTGTGGGCGCATCGGCAAACCTATGAGCGTGATAATCTAGCTGGAAAGCGGTCTGAACAGAGCTTGAGAAGTAAACCAGTGTTTGAAGAAATAGGCTACGGTCAGGCGCGTCCATAGCTGGTGCTAAGTTGGCTTCAGAATGCCGGTCACACAAAAATATGGTTATAGCGGCGCATTCATACATCGCGTTATCGTCCCAGAGAAGAACTGGGACCCATCCGTTTGGGTTTACCTTCAATTGTTCAGCTGGACGAGGTTCTTGTCTATCTGTGGTTGTTTGAATCAGCTCATATGACGCGCCAATCTCTTCAAGCAACACCCTGACGCCCATCGATGCAGTTCCATCTGCATAGTATAATTTATAAGTCATGAACCTCTCCGGTTTGTGTCTGCATCTTAGGTGCCTATAGAGTAGCTAGCCATCGTTAGTGAGGCTGTAATCCTCGTCAGACACCTTCTCCAGCCACTCGGCTACATGTCCGTCCAACGCTTCATGAATGGCTATATGGGCCATGCTGTTGCGTGCTGTCGCGCCATGCCAGTGTTCCTCCCCCGGTGGTATCCAGACTGTATCACCAGCCTTAATGACCTGTGGCTGTTCATTTCTTAGCCCGACTAGGCCGACACCGCTGACAACATGCAAGGTCTGTCCTAGAGGGTGAGTATGCCATGCTGTGCGCGCTCCCGGTTCAAACGCCACTTTCAATGCCCGAACCCGCGCTGGCTCTGGGGCCTCAACGATAGGGTCCTGCCATACAGTGCCTGTGAACCAGTCGGAGGTGGCAAGTTTAGTTGGCTGTGATCCGGCTTTCATGATTTTCATTATTTATAATCCCTGCTTTGCACCCTCAATGTATTCGTACCGCCTTTATCAAAAAAAACCATCACTAATCCAACCTGAACTGGCGGATATACATGGCTCTGTCAGACAAAATTACTTGAGACGAGTGGCGCTACTTTGTAGCGTCTGTGGATGACAAAACACGCGCTTTCCCGCTACTTAAAACTAGCCCTGAAGTCATATGGCTTGCCACTCTTCCATTAAGGGCTCAACAGGGGCTGGGTGTGGGGTTAGATTGAGTGTGTGTGGGGCATAGGGACGCCATCTCTACTCACGCACCAATTTCAGGCTAAATTGTGCCTCGGCTATCGCTGAGTGGCGTCAATTATTGAGCGCATAGATTTAGGCTGCGCTAGCAATCTGATGCTTGCAATCACTAGTCTGACAGCACCGGAAGCTCAGTTTGGAAATAAAGATTTGCTATTTGCATCTTAGTTTGCAAGTTGGTGAAACTTTCCGATTTGTTTATTCGAAAGAGTGCAATCCATAAAAGAGGGCGTGATCCAGATGGCCAGTCAATTATTTTCACCTATTACTCTGGCCGGCATAGAGCTGCGCAACAGGATCATTGTGGCACCTATGTGCCAATATAGCGCCGATGAGGGTGCCGCAACCGATTGGCATTTGATGCACCTTGGGCAATATGCGGTCTCTGGCGTTGGCTTGATCATTACTGAAGCGGTGGGCGTAGAAATGGCGGGCCGGATTTCACCTGGCTGTTTGAGCCTTTGCTCAGATGCCCAAGAAGCGCGTCTGAAACGAGTAGTCGATTTTTGCCAGACATTTGGCAACACCACGATGGGTATTCAGTTGAGCCATGCGGGTCGCAAGGGTTCGACGGATTTGCCTTGGCTCGGTGGCAAACCAATTCCAGCTGCCGACCCAAGAGGTTGGGCCACCGAAGCCCCATCGGCCACGCCCTATGCACCTATTGGCTGGGAGACTCCGGCTGCCCTAGACGAGGCTGGACTTGCTCGGATCAAGGCGGCCTTTGTCGATGCGGCTGTTCGGGCAGATCGTATCGGGTTTGAGGTGGCTGAGTTGCATGCGGCGCATGGCTATCTTTTGCATCAATTTCTCTCCCCCTTGAGCAATCTGCGTACTGATAACTATGGGGGCACTTTGGAAAACAGAATGCGCTTCCCACTCGAGGTTTTTGACGCTGTGGCTGCAGTTTGGCCCAAGCATAAAGCCCTTGGCGTGCGGTTTTCAGCGACAGATTGGGTGGCGCGTTCCAGTTGGGACATTGCAGAATCCACCCAATTCGCAGCTGAGTTGAAAACGCATGGCTGTGACTTCATCGATGTCTCCAGCGCAGGTAATTCGCCCGAGCAAAATATTGAGGTTGGGCCTGGTTATCAGACGGGATTTGCAGCGGAGATTCGCCGACACACTCAAATGCCGACGATGGCTGTTGGGCAGATTACTGAGCCCCATCAGGCAGAGGCCGTGATCCGTTCGGGGCAGGCTGATATGGTGGCTCTCGCGCGTGGCATGCTCAACAACCCACGTTGGGCTTGGCATGCGGCAGAAGCTTTGAATGCCGAGGCCGATTACGCGCCCCAATATATGCGCTCCAACCGAGCGCTACGCGGCATGCCAATACCGGGCAACCCACCAACTGCGGTGAAAAAGTAACCGCAGGGTACTGTCAGATTAAACATACTTGAAGCGGGCAGGGCTGCTTTGTAGCATCTTTGGATGACAAAACATTCTCCATTTTGCTACTTTAAAACTAGCCCAAAAGTCATCCGACTTGCAGTAATGCTGTATGTCCGCTTCCCGCGTTTTAGCATTTAAGCTTACACGCAGCGCCATTCATTCCCGCCTGCCATTCTGATCGGCTAGAGGCGCTACATGGGCTGGGTGTGGGGTTTTTGATGGCTGTGTGGCGCTGTAGGAACGCCATCTCTACCCACGCACCAATTTAAACTTAACCGTGACGCTGCTCTCACAGAGTGTAGTAATTTATTAAACGAATAGAGTCCGGTTATGTTAGCAATCTGATGTTTGAAATTGTTTGCCGTAGAATACTGATAGTTGGGGTGGGGTGACAGATGCTATAAAGGGGTGTCTGGGCTGGGGACGACCTTTGTGGTGAACTCTGCTGGAGATGTGATTTCAATCAACTCGAGATCATCACTATGACGGATTTCACGGTGACGTATGCCAGGCGGTTGTAGCGCGGCGGAGCCGGATCGAAACGTCACCTCACCCTGGCCTTCGTATTCAAAGATGACCCAGCCCTGAAGTATATAGATCATTTGAAAGTCAAGTTCATGTATATGCCAGTCGCCCTCGGCATGCCTGCCTGGAACTGCTCGGATAACATTTGCTGCGTAGGCCCCTTGGGTCGCGGTTTCGATGCCAAGGTTTCGGTACTCGAAGAAAGCCCTGAGTCCACCAGTAAAACCACCATCGGTCGTACCCGTGCCGTCTGAATGGCTGACTGAAAAGGCATGCCCTTGCCAGATTTTTGATGCCATTATAATTCTCCAGCGTTAAAAATTGACGTGCCTGTAGTTGTGTGTGCCATCAAGGCTATAAACGCCTTGGGGAAATCTTTAACCGCCCAAAGCTGTTTAATAATGCTAAGTGCACGTTCTTTTTTGAGTGTGAGGGACACGTCGTCAGAGACTGTAAGCGCACTATAGGGGTTTGAAACGTCGTTATGCTCTATTGCTGTCATATAGCACCTCCTGAGATGAATAGAATGGACGGACGGTGCATTAACATCAATGCCTGATCTCCTGTGGGACTGAACCATAAAGAACAAGTTGGCTATTTCAAGTTGTCTTATAAATTTTGAAAGAGACTATAGTTTAACTCAATTCTTTTAAAATAAAAAAGGCCTCCGCAATGATGCAGAGGCCCTTCCTGATTTTCTAAGTTAAGCGATTTAGTAGCGATAATGCTCTGGCTTGAATGGGCCATCAGGTGAAACACCAATATAGGCTGCTTGGTCTGCGTCCAATTTCGAAAGCTTCACACCAATACGATCAAGGTGCAGGCGTGCTACCTTTTCGTCGAGGTGTTTTGGCAGGATGTAAACGCCAGGCTGATATTCGTCGCCTTTTGTAAACAATTCAATTTGCGCCAAGACTTGGTTCGTGAAGGAAGCGGACATTACAAAAGATGGGTGACCCGTCGCGTTTCCTAGGTTTAACAAGCGGCCTTCTGATAAGAGGATCAAACGGTGACCGTTTGGCATCTCAATCATATCAACCTGTTCCTTGATGTTTGTCCATTTGTGGTTCTTCAAAGAAGCGACCTGGATTTCGTTATCAAAGTGGCCAATATTACCAACAATTGCCATGTCTTTCATTTTACGCATGTGTTCGATGCGGATAACGTCTTTGTTGCCCGTTGTAGTGACAAAGATATCCGCAGTTTCGACAACATCATCCAATGTGGTAACTTGAAAGCCATCCATAGCTGCTTGAAGTGCGCAAATCGGGTCAACTTCGGTCACGATTACACGAGCGCCTGCGCCTGCAAGAGATGCCGCAGAACCTTTGCCCACATCGCCGTAGCCCATAACGACAGCAACTTTACCGGCCATCATTGTGTCTGTCGCGCGGCGGATACCGTCGACCAATGACTCTTTACAGCCGTATTTGTTGTCGAACTTGGACTTGGTAACCGAGTCGTTGACGTTGATCGCAGGGAAAGGCAATTGACCGTTCTTGTGCAAATCATAAAGGCGGTGAACGCCAGTTGTTGTTTCTTCAGAAACGCCTTGGATTTCGGCTTTGGTCTTAGTGAACCAGCCCGGCGTTTCTTTTATGCGCTTAGCGATTTGAATTTTGATCGCTTCTTCCTCTTCGGACTGAGGAACTGGAATAACATCCTCTCCAGCTTCAGCGCGCGCACCTAGTAGAATGTACAGGGTCGCATCGCCGCCGTCGTCGAGGATCATGTTTGCGCCCTCAGGGAACATGAATGATTTGTCTAAGTAATCCCAGTGTTCGGTCAAGGATTGGCCCTTGATGGCGAAGACTGGTGTGCCACCAGCAGCGATTGCCGCTGCTGCGTGGTCTTGGGTTGAGAAAATGTTACATGATGCCCAACGTACGTCGGCACCAAGTTCTACTAATGTCTCGATCAAAACTGCAGTCTGGATTGTCATGTGCAATGAACCAACGATACGAGAGCCAGTCAGTGGCTTGCTCTCACCATATTCTTTACGCAAAGCCATTAGGCCGGGCATTTCCGTTTCCGCGATATCCAGCTCTTTACGGCCAAAGTCAGCGAGCGCGATGTCTTTAACAATATAATCGTTAGCCATTTCATTGTTCCTTTTAAGGTTCTGTGGTTCCGATAACGGCTTTCAGAGTCTATCTCAATGGCTAGCCATTGAAATAGTTAAAGGTGTTGCACGTGAAGCCCCCGTTACTAGATGATTATATTTTTGATAGTTGATTTTGGCACAACGTATTTTATAATAATTGCATTGCGTTCGGCGATAAATATTTTCCCTTGTTCGAAAGCGATTTGGGGGCAAGTTTTAATTGCAGGCCGGAGAGCTCGGCCAGTCCAGGGTGGGAGAATGACTATGGGAAAACGTGACGATCTAATCGCGCAATATGTGGACGACTTGAAAAACAAATGTGGCATGACGCCAGATATGGTTTTGCTGACCAAAGTAACAATCGGTTGTTGCCCTGCAATTTATAATGTGGACGCATCTACAGTTGCAGGATCTCAGCTTGATGGGCTTGAGACTGTGAGAAAAAACTTTCTAATTAAAAAGTTAGGTCTGGCTGATGGATCGCAGTTGATGGAAGTAATCAATTCCGTCATCGAAATCTATGGGCGCTCAGAGCGTAACAAATACCGTGCAGTGATATACTATATGCTATCAAAGCACTTTGGCAAAGAAGTTGTTTACAACTAAAAATTTGAAACAAGCTATAAAGCCCTGATATCTTAATCAGGGCTTTATTTTTCATACGGTCTTTTACGTAGTCAAAATTTGAAATTCATGATGGATTAATATACTGATTTCTTATCTGGCCAGTATGGTCAGAGCCTATATCATATACGCGTGTGGTGGTTTCGGGAGCACACGGGGTGAAGAAGGGTTCGGGTAGTTCACCGGAATCCTTCTGTTTTCAAAGTAACATTAGAACGGCACCCATGACGGTGCACCCAATCGTGGCATAGCCGCCATCGATCAAAAGTAAGTTTCGTGGTTTTTCAACAAATCCATAAAAGATCCCAATCCATGGGGTGACTAAAAATAACCAATACCGAACCCTGCCAATGCTCCTTCGCCAAAGCTGTCGATAGCGCTCAGTGTAAAAACGTGCTGCATTATAACAGTAACCAGAACCGCGGCAACAAAGCTGGTAATATATGGTATCGGATCAGCATTATTAGTGGGCCGACCGTCCTCACCCACTTCCACTCCAGAAGCGGCCATCCATGGCTTTGCCAAACTCATGTACCAAATGGCCCCAAATGCAAAATTGGCCGCTGCAGAGAGTATTACGCTTAAAAAACCCCATAATATTAACTCTTCTTTTAAGTTGAGAGGTTAGTTTGTATTAATTTTTCTAAATCGCAAAATCTGAAATTCCAGCGAGGCTGCAAACAATAGCCCATTCCAATGGCGTTACAGGCTGAACAGAAAGCCGCGAGTTACGGACCAGAATCATATCATCCAATCGGCCGTCCGTTTTGATCGCTTCGAGTGTCACTGGTTGAATGACTGATTTTACTGCAACTATATCGACACAATCCCATCGTGCGTCGTCTGTTGTGCTGTCTTGATGGCTTTCAGCAATTATTGAAACGACACCCACAACAGATTTTTCTGATTGAGAGTGGTAAAAGAGTCCAAAGTCACCAATCCGCATCTGGCGCATGAAATTACGCGCTTGATAGTTGCGCACGCCATTCCATTCTTCCCCGTCGGTTCCCTTGGTAATTTGGTCATCCCAACTCCATGCTGCTGGCTCTGATTTGAACAGCCAGTAGTTCATTACCCGATAACCTTGTTCCAAGGCATCAGCGTCATTTCGCGAAACAGTCCTGCGTGCGCGTAAGGATCTGCTGCTGCCCACTTTTCAGCGTCATGGAATTCAGTGACTTCAAGAATGATCAACGAACCACACATTTCGCCGTCTGCATTTAGGAAAGGGCCTGCTTGGCGGACTAGATCACTGCTTTTGAGATACGCGACATGTGCATCGCGGTTTGCTTTCCGCAATTCCAATGCGCCGTCTTTGTCATAAGCCATCAGTGCAACGAGCATATTATTCCTCCTTCAAGGGTCTTGATAATAGATGTTTCATTTCGGCTGCGACTGTTGATTTTTCGTCAATGATCGCTGCGATACTTTGGGTAATTGGCATATCGATTTGATGCGTTTCACTCAAGGCTTTCACTGCGAACGACGTCGCAGCGCCTTCGATAGTTGTGGTGGCATCAAATGGCGCGTCGCTGCCCAAAGCCAAGCCAAATCTATAGTTGCGTGACAGCGTTGATGTGCAGGTCAATGTTAGATCACCAAAACCTGATAAGCCGGCAAGGGTTTGCGGATGCGCTCCGAAATGCATCGCAAAACGGTTCATTTCCGCAAATCCACGGGTTATTAATGAGGCACGTGCGCTCTCGCCCAAACCCGCGCCAATCGCCGCTCCAGCTGCAATCGCAAAAACATTTTTTAATGCTCCACCAATCTGAGCACCGACAATGTCTGTTGTACGATATAGGCGTAAGAAGGGGGTCGAAAGACGATCTTGTAGGCCTAGCCCGACGGCTTCGTTTGTGCACGCGAGGCTAAGTGCCGTTGGCAATCCAATTGCAATGTCGTTGGCGAAGCTTGGACCGGTTAGGATCGCGCTGTGGGCTGTTGGAATAATCGTTTTGATCAGGTCAATTGGCCCAAGACCTGTTGCGCGATCGATACCTTTGCAGCAAGCAACCAATTGTTTTCCAGAAAGCTGTGAGGCGTTTTCTTTCAAGAAAGAACCCAGCAATTGCATAGGGACTGCCAGTAAGAGGATGTCATTTGAGGATGCGGAAACTAACTCTGCTGTCAGCTCCAAGTTCTCTGGAAATTTTGCACCCTCAAGTCTGCGACTATTCTGGCGTTCAAGCTGCATTTCAATGACGTGCTCTTGGTTTCTTGCCCACAGAGTTACGGGTTCCTTAGATGCCAAAGCTATCGCTAAGCTGGTTCCAAATGCGCCAGCACCTAAAATTGAAATACTCATGCTTTGGCTCCTTTCTTTCCATGTCCCAGCATTGTGGGGCTTGAGGTGTCAAGGGGCATTCGTGGCTTAGCAGATAGGCCCATGTCATCCGAAGAACGGTACGGCAATTGTGCCAGAGCTGCATATGCAATCATTGCTGCGTTGTCCGTACACAAGGCTAAAGGTGGCGCGACGAAGTTAGCTTTATGCTCACGGCATACTTCCTTAAGTACGTTACGAATTGCCATGTTCGCAGCAACACCTCCAGCCACACAAAGAGTTGGTTGGGCTGGAGACAATTTCAAATACTCAAGTAATGCGCGCCTGCTCTTTTCGGCTAAAACGTCAGATACAGCATGTTGAAAACCTGCAGCAAGATCGGCTTGATCTTGTTTCGTTAGGCCACCGTCTTGTACAATCACTTGGTCACGCGCTCGTAATGCAGCTGTCTTAAGGCCAGAAAAAGACATATCGCACCCCGATCTATCCAATAGTGGGCGAGGTAACTTGAACCGTTTTGGCTCACCATTTAGGGCGGCGGCTTCGATTGCCGGACCGCCAGGTTGATCGAGGCCAATTAGACGGGCTACTTTATCAAATGCCTCTCCCGGGGCGTCATCGATTGTGCCACCAACTCGCCGAAAGCTCAGTGGGCCTTTAGCAATCAAGAACTGACAGTGGCCCCCAGAAACCAATAGCACCAAATATGGAAATGGTACGTTATCGGTTAGGCGTGGAGTAAGCGCATGACCAGCTAAGTGATTGACCCCGTACAAAGGTGTTTGTGTGGAAGCGGCCAGTCCTTTGGCAAGCATCACACCGGCAACAACACCGCCGATCAATCCAGGACCTGCAGTCACTGCGATGGCGTCAATTTTATCCATTGATAGATTCGCATCTGCTAGGGCCTTGATGACGCTGACATCAAGTTTCTCCACATGTGCGCGTGCTGCGATTTCAGGAACGACACCGCCAAAAGTAGCGTGTAAATCAGTTTGGCTTACGACAATCGATGACAGTATTTCTGCTGATCCATTTAGGTGTCCTGAAATGACTGCTGCAGCCGTATCGTCGCAGCTGCTTTCTATCCCAAGGATGTTTAATTTTTCTGACATCCGTGGCTCCATTGCGTAGACCTTTGGACCGAGTTACCATCCTAACCCGTGACGGACAATACAAAGCACCCTCGGTTTAATCTGCTTTTAACTCGGCCTTTGGCTGGGTCTAAAGCATTCTGGCAGGCGTTGGTGCCTGAAATTAGCAAATCTCTAATCCCCATCTTCAGTCCATTGATCGAAATTGTTCCAGTTGATTGCGTTCCTTGTATCGAGGGTAGCGTAATTTTTACATCCGTGAATGGAGTGGAAAACAGCCCAAATGGTGATGGGCGAATAGCTTTCTGCGTTGGCGAAATAACGACAAAGGCAGCAGCGGCATTTGGATGGGATGCGTTTCAAAAAGGTGAAACGGCGCAGCAGTTGATCATTGCGCTATCTAAGATGCCAGACAAATCCGTGTTTACTCATCTGGCTGGAGTGCACACCCGTGGAAATATTGCTGAACGTCTTTCGGTTGCCGGGCATACTGCACGCCACATAGCCGTGTATGATCAGTTGAGATGTAGGTTTTCTGCAGAGGCAAATGAGGCTCTCGCATCAAATTTCCCTTTGTTGGTTCCTTTGTTTTCCCCTCGAACTGCACTTGTTTTTGCAGCTCAAGATTGCGGACGGGCACCACTGCGCATAATTGCATTAAGTGAGGACGTTGCAGATCTGGTTCGGGGGCTTGATTGGGAAACGCTAACTGTATGTGAGGCCCCAACACGAACGGCTATGGTCGACGAGCTTCAAAAGGTTATTGCGGGCATGACCTTGGGTTGAGCAGCTGCATTTGCCTGCGTAAAGTACGAATAAAATTTTTGAATAGACCGAAAAGATTCGGAAAGGTGATAGAGTGGCTAAGAAGAAAAAGACTGCGAAGCCAATCGATGCGGTTGAGGTTCAAGATGTTGAAATCGAAGAGCTACCTGTAGTCGAGAAAGATGTCATAGTTGAACTTAAATCTGAAACTGTTTCTACAGATGAAATCACTGAAACACTTGAGGAACCTGCCAAGGCAGTCGCTGAAGAAGTTCCGCTTGAATTGAAGAAGAACTCTGTTTGGCCGTTAGTTTTTGGTGGTATTGTTGCTGCAGCACTTGGCTTTGCGGCCACGCGATCCAATTTTGTCGATAATTTTCTCCCTCCATCTTGGCGGATGAATGCAAACGAAGTTGTCCTTCAAGAACAGATTTTCAATGCACAGGACGAAATCGACTCGTTGAAAGAAAAGCTTATGGAATTTTCTGACAGACTGGAAAAGACGCCGCAGGTTGTGGCTACCGATAGTACTGCACTAACTTCAGTTATTAAGAGTTTAGTCGCACGAATTGATGCCATCGAAAGTCGTCCAGTTGTCGTGCAAGGCGAAAATGCTGATTTTACCAAGTTGCGTGAAGTCGCGGAAAGACAACAAGCTGAAATTGATATGCTGCTTGCAGATGCACGATTGGCTGAGCAAACTTCACAAGAAGCCGCTAACACGATCTTGGCGCGCGCAGCTGCTTCGCAAATTATTGCTGCAATCGAAAGTGGAGCGCCATTTGAAACTGCTCTAGCTGATCTTGAAGCGGCCAGTGCCTACGATATTCCCGAAGCTCTAATAGCGGCAGCGGCAGACGGCGTTGTGACATTGGCTGCGCTGCAGGATGCAATCCCTGCAGCCGCTCGCGAAGGTTTGGCTGCAAGTCCGCCAGACGCTGAAGCTGGTTTAGGTGGTTTTTTGAAGCGCCAGCTCGGTGCGCGCTCAATTGCCCCTCGTGAGGGTGGCGACGCGGATGCGGTTTTGTCCCGCGTAGAGGGGGCTGTTCGCCAGGGCCGTTTGACGGATGCGTTAGCAGAAGCAGAATCTTTATCACCTGAAGCAAAATCTGCGATGTCTGATTGGCTTGAAAACACTGCCACTCGTTTAGCGGTTACAACCGCCTCTGAGACGTTGATGCAACGCCTAGCTGCGAACTAAGGAATTATTATGCTTTGGTCTCTCGTTAAAATTATCCTGTTCGTATGTCTAGTTGCAGCTGCAGCCTTCGGTGCTGTTGCTTTGTTGGAAGCTGATGGTGGTTTGCAAATTCAATTTGGTGGCACTGAATATCTGCTTGGACCCCTTGAGACGGTGATCGCACTGATCGTTTTGGTTTTGATTGTGTGGTTTTTTTTAAAACTTGTCGCACTGTTTACCGCAGTTTGGAAATTTTTCAACGGGGATGAAACGGCATTGTCGCGCTACTTCGAACGAAATCGCCAGTCCAAAGGTTATGATGCTTTAGCAGAAGGTATGATGGCTTTGGCTTCGGGCGAGGGCCGAACAGCAATGGCGAAAGCGGCAAAAGCTGAAAAGTATTTAAATAAGCCTGAATTGACCAACTTGTTGACCGCCCAAGCCGCTGAGCTTTCTGGTGATCGTAAAAAGGCAGAGGAAACTTACCGAAAACTCGTTGAGGTTGATGCGACGCGTTTCGTCGGTGTTCGTGGGATCCTGAAGCAGAAGCTTGCGAGTGGTGACACGGCAATGGCACTTAAATTGGCAGAGAAGGCTTTTGCCCTCAATCCAAAGCATGAAGATACCCAAGATGTACTTTTTAAATTACAGACTCAATCCAAAGACTGGAATGGGGCACGTGAAACACTCAACGCTAAATTGAAGCATTGCAGTCTGCCACGCGATGTCCACAAACGTCGTGATGCTGTTTTGGCACTGTCTGAGGCACGCAAGGTATTTGATGCTGACCAAGCGATTGAAGCACGTGAAGCTGCGATTGAAGCAAACCGTTTGTCGCCTGATTTGATTCCTGCTGCTGTGATGGCTGCACATAGTTATATTGAACAAGATCAAAAGAAATACGCGACGCGCGTCATCCAGAAAGCGTGGGATGTTTCACCTCATCCCGATCTTGCTGTTGCCTATGCCGCGGTGGAGCCTGATGAGACGCCAAAGGCACGCCTGAAGCGGTTTAAGGCACTTACAAAAATTCACATGAACCATCCCGAGTCTAAAATGCTGATGTCTGAGCTGCATATGGCAAATGAAAATTTCCCAGAAGCACGTCGTGCATTGGGCGATGTGTACGAAACTGACCCTACCGCGCGATCTGCAACCTTGATGGCTGCGATTGAACGGGGCGAAGGTGCTGGTGATCATGTGGTGAAAGGGTGGCTGACAAGTGCACTTTCATTGCCACGTGGACCGCAATGGATTTGTGATAGCTGCCAACATATTCATGCTAAATGGGGGCCGACTTGCGGCAATTGCGAAAGCTTTGACACATTGTCTTGGAAGGCTCCGCCAAAGTCAGAGGTTTCGTTGCCAAGTGGCTTACAAATGTTGCCACTGATGGTGGGCGCAGCGGATGAGGCAAGCACAGACATTACGGTTGTTGATGCGGTGGAAATCGTCGAGCCGTAAATAGTCTTTGACTTAATTGAGCATTGGCGTTCCAACTCATAGTTTTGATGGTGACCCCGATTGGATTCGAACCAATAACCTGCCCCTTAGGAGAAGAAAGCCTTTAAAAATTTAATAATAAATTCAATTACTTAAGCGGCATTAGTTATTTTTGTAAATCAATTGTAAATATAAGATATGGGTCAAACACACGACGACGAATAGTTCCGTTCAAACCCAGCAAACGCACCCGCCATCTGTAGCTGATGCTGAGCGAACGTCTTAATTCGCAAGATGCTCATACTGTCTGGCTTCTCTAATTGGTTCACCAACCACATTTGGTACAATTACAGTCCCATTACAAAAAAGACTGAACGCTTGCTTTGCAATCAATTTGGATTTTGTCTTTTTTGTCATAAAAAGCGTGCTAATGCCGTCATCGTTAATTTTTCTAACCGTTGTAAAAACGGCGGCAAGCAGCTGGAACCATACCCCAGATCTAAATGTAGATGGTCATGATGAAGTGCATTGTGATCAGGAGTGATAGAGTTTGTGAAATAATCACAGGCGAGCTTACCAGCCTTGCGAATGTAAGCACCACGTTCACTTTTCTCCTCCCAATGGCGCTTAACTGAGCTGCCGTTTATTGAAGCAATATCAATAGCTGTTCCACCAGATTTTGCAAACAAATTGTAAATTAGATTTTGGTGGTTTTTGTCAAATCTTTTTACAACATGTTGTTGTAACTACCCAGGAATAGCACAATATTTGGTGACCCCGACTGGATTCGAACCAGTAACCTGCCCCTTAGGAGGGGGCTGCTCTATCCAGTTGAGCCACGGAGCCTTGTAATGATTTGTTATCTTTTTTATTTAATTAAGTCAAGTGTTTAGGTATAATTCTTAGGCTATATATAGGCGTGAATTGAGTAAGTAATTTAAAAAACGCTACACAAAAAGCGGCAAAAAACTACACAAAGGTATGCTGCATGACATACAACAATTGACAGTAACTGCTAAAACTAAAGTGCACGGCTATAGACCCCGTTTACCCGAAGATGTGCGCTATATCTTCTCTAACAAAAGTGAGATTGTTAGATCGCTCAAAACCAAATCTTCGGTCGTTGCTCAGGTGGAAGTTGATCGTCTTAATAAATGGTTTGATGAGCGTGTTGCTACTGTTGGTTATTCAAGGAATGTCAGTGCAAGACTTCCTGCTAAGATGTTGCGCGACATAAACGAAGATATGAAGTTAGCAGGTGATCACCCTGATATTGTTCCTGTTCTCAACGCTCAATCTGATCTTGAAGATGTTGCACGGTTCGTAAGAGACTTTGGTGAGATAGCTATTATGCGAATGGCTTTGAATAGAGGTGAGGTAACGCCTGCAGACTACTTTGGAGAGACAAGAGCATACGAAGATACAAACGTAGGTAAGCTTGTTCAGTTCCAGATGAATCGAGATCATCTCCGACTATGGCTACATGAAAAGTATATGGTCCAGAGCGGTTACAAGGGGGAACTCTTGAACTCAGAACTAGACTGTGACGCTGAGGACTATTTTCCACCGCAGTTAAAGTGTGATGAGTCTGATCCAGAAGTGATCAGGTACAGAATTATGATGGGCGAAAACCTAGTGCCCTCTCCGACATGGCAAAACGCCACCGATAGTTAAATCAAGAAATATGCCAGATCAAAGAAACCGCGGACTCCTGAACAACTTGTAAAGCACAGGAAAGCTACAGAAAAACTGTGTATTCGCTTCAGCACCCATTTATCTGACGGGATACGTACTCCGTTGAAGGAAATAGATACTCAAGATGTAGAAGCGTTTGTTGATGGGGCAGGAGTTTCGGATTCTACTAACGCAAAGAACGTAACCATTTTGAGAGCCGTCTGGAATAGTTGGAACAAACACAATGCTAAACAGAGGGTGGAAGGGGACCCTTTTGCTTTTGCTGTTAGTGATAGTAAAGCAGCAGCGAAGACGTCTGCGAAGATTAGACGTCCCATGATACCAAGCGAGTTTGAGTTCTTTTGTGCGAGCATTGCTAATGAGCCTGATCCAGAGGTGCAGATGATTGGCAAGATTATGGCGTATTGTGGAGCCCCCACTATTGAGGCTGCAAAGTTACAAAGATCAGATGTTAAATTAGACGCCGCCGTACCGTACATCGTGTTTAGAAGCACCCAAGATAGCATCACTGGCAAAGATAGGCTTGACCGTGCAGTGCCTATAGTCGGTGCACTATTGGATGATTTCAGAGGTTATGTGCGGAATCACTTCAATAAAGGTGAAGGCAGCGGTTTTGAGATGCAGCGACTGTTCCTGAATCTTTGTTATGGAACCCATTCAGCAAGTAAGCGTTCTAAGGTGCTAAAGTCTCATGTGAAAAACCTGCGACCCAGAGACCCAAAACTGCTTGGCCCTTATTCGTTGCGACATACATTCAAGGATAGGGCACCAAAAGCAGGCGTGAGGACTGATATTGCTGAGTACCTTTATGATCATAAATTAAAGCAATCTAGTGCGATACACCGAGACTATGGTGCGAAAATGCCAGCATCTGACACATTAGACTTGATGCGTCGTATAGATGAAATATCTGACTGGAGTTTCATAGAAGAGTACGATGAGTGATCAGCATGAATAAGATTTGCCTCACGATTATTGCCATCGCCTTAGTTGCCAAGGTTTACGTGATCGTAACTTCAGTGATTTAACAAGTCAGCCAAAGTACAAGACACGTGACACCTACGCCCTTAATGAACGACACCCAGTAGATCGCGTAATGTGACCAGCCACGTTTAAGCCGTAGTAGCTCTGCTTAGTCTTCACTGCGTAGTTTTTCTTTGCGACCCGCCTGCATCAATACCATGCCCAAATAGACGCCAGAAACACCCAATGGTACTTGGCAAAGAACTACAATTAGCATTGGATTGTCTGATGACATAATAGTGTTCAGGTTGAGCGCCATTGCCAAGCCGCCAACCAATGCACAGCCAAGAAATGCAAACAGTGCGATTACTTGCTTTTTGATCATGCTTTTTATCTGTTTCTCAACTTGATTGCTTTGGTTTTTCACCATGTCTTACCTTTTTAAGTAGCAGAAAATCTGAAGCTACAAAGCTCCAACTAGATTAGCATTTACTGGAACAGAGTTTTGAGTAGCGCCATCTTTAGCAGCTAATTCAGCAATTAATATTGCTGTCTGGACTGCAACAAAAGTACTGCGATCATAGCCTAAATCGTTTAGTTGGCGGTCAGACATGTAGTCCATAACCTGCCTAGCTGCAGTTGCTTGACGTGCTACGATGAGTGCATTGAAAAAGTTTCTAAACATGACAATCTCCTTTGTGTTTCGAACAGCACCTAGCAAACTGTTTTAATGGTCACATCAAACAATACGTACTTTCCGTTATGCGATAAATGCATGGGTCAGATCATCAAACACATAGCTTCGCAAATCATACGGTTTACGTATGCTGGTCTGACGTGATTATTGGGACAGCAATAGATGGTGTGATGGCATGAGAGTACGAACAAAGGACTGTAATATTTGCAAGGATGCAAAGGAAGTCCTGTATCGGTGTCGATGCCAAGATTTAACTGCTTGGGTGTTTCTCTGTGGGAAGTGTCTGACAGATGTCAAATCTAAGTATGAGGACACTTACCAATACGGCGGGACATGGAAGAGCAAAAAGAAATAAGGGCCAGCCAATGAGGCTATCCGCAACTAGTTTTCACCTCAAAGTCTATTCGCTGCATTTAACACTGTCTTGCCATACCACTTTCCATCACGTGCAGTTTGTATATTCAGCGCTCTAAAAACCTCTTCTTAAATGCTATGGCAAGATATTCTTTTGACGCCCTAAGATACTCTTTGTGCGCATTCTCGGTCTGCTCATTTAACTTTGAATAAGGTGCTTCGGAAGATGCCACCTGTTCCATTAGGCTCTGCAATGCACCTTTGCTACTTAAGTAACGGCGCTCTGCTTCGTCAGCTAAGACGGCACAAACTTCGTCAATGTATTTCATCTATTTTGGTCCTGTTTCAAAAGTGGGTTCGTTTTATTCCACAACTCGCCATTTGTTTAGCTTCCTATATGTGGAGACAACATCTTTAAGTGTTCTGGACACGGCGAACTCCGATAAGCCTACCTGTCTAGCAACTTCATTATTGCCTACGCTCTGCTGTGATAGTTCTTTAATCAACACAAACTGTTCAGTTGCATGCGAAGGTTCGCGTCCACGGTATTTTTGAGGCCATGAGACCATGAGGCTTTTGCGTGAGCGGTACCTGCAGCTTGTGCTTACTTCATAGCCGCTACCCGTGCCTCAGCTATGGCAGACATGAACTAGAGCATCGAATCCCTGATAGCCCTTAGTAAAATGTTTAGGTGTTTGATGTTAACTGCACAAATGTTTGAAGCAACTAGAGTTGCAAATTATGCATAGCGGCAATGCTAATCTGTCTGTTGTTTCAACACTGAGATCGATTATTTATCATTCAACATCAACGATTACGACGCCGTCCCGAAAGGACAAGACATGACATACTTTACAGATACAGCCGCCAACGCAACTTTGATTGAACGCCTAATGTTTGCAGTATCAACAGCATTTGCAGCCACTGCAGAGCGCCACGCAAGACGTCGTGTGTATAAGACCACGATGAATGAATTGGGTGCCCTGAGCAACCGCGAATTGGCAGACTTGGGCATCTCCCGCTCTGAAGTACGCCGCATCGCTTGGGAAGCAGCATACACAAATTAAGA
>Ga0307995_1000931_pt1 | contig 18916 bp, 10 predicted proteins | sample EllFjometagen262_FD_203132 | JGI IMG/M metagenome (GOLD analysis project Ga0307995, IMG submission 203132) | Marine microbial communities from Ellis Fjord, Antarctic Ocean - #262 | ecosystem: Environmental > Aquatic > Marine > Unclassified | place: Southern Ocean | collected 2014-11-02
AGCAGGAGCACAAGGACTCAAAGAGTTCTTGCGCAACGGATTGATTTATATTAGCGGCAACAGCTTGACTTCAGACAATACTGATGGTAACGGTAACTGGGCCAAGGATGAAAGCGGCGGCGGCGGTAAAGGTAAAAGTAAATTCGTAGCTGGCGGCTTATCCTTCACAGTACACCGATCGCTATTCGACACGACCCCAGTCGGTATGATCAAGTTCCAAGACGGCAAGGATAAGTTCTCCTTCATACCAGGAATCGGACCCACGAAAGCGACTAACCAAGACAGGAAAGACCGTGCGACAGATCTTGCCGAAGCTATCAACGCGACACCAAACCCTTCACCGAAGGGTCGCGGCAACTTCTTTTACATCCAAATGCACCCTAAAACCCAACTCAACCTTAAACTGAAACCCACCAATCAGTCAGGTCGTGGAGATATGCGAAGTGGCAGCAAACCGAAAAAGGGACAGAATTACTGGATGAAAGGACTCTATAACGTACTCGAAGACATGATCAAGGAAAACAACCGACGCCAACCAGACAAGAAAATACCACCGATGGGACCAGCAGTACAGGCCGCAATCTTGAAGTCAACAGGCGAAGAAGCACCATTCCAAATACGCTTACCAAAGCACTTCTTCAAGAAGGTAAACCTTGGCGGTGTCACAACAATCATGCCTAAGAAAGATCTCGCTAACAAGAAGTTCATAGCAGCATATCAGAAGTTCTTAGACTACTACGGAAGTCCTAAACATAGTCCAAGTAAAGATATTCACTTCCGATTTATCATCGACAAGAATAATCGTGGTACTTATTATGATGATGTGCGTCGCAAGGTCGGAGACAAGAAGCGGTCCCGGTGATGCAGATGCTAGTTAAGGTTCCAGGAGATTTACACGGCGCTTCTTTACTGAAGGCCCATAGCTGGGTTAAATCGCAAGTAGCGCGAAGTAATCCGGGTGGATCCTCAGATTACAGCCTATCGAGCACCGACGGTAACAAGCTCTCACTGAGCGATATCACCCGCAACCCGAACAGTAGCGTAGTCATCGAGGTGACCACTTTAGACGGAGTACGTAAAAACCCAGCATTCGCACCGCTTCCAGAAATGCAATTCGAGTACCCCGAAGTACCTAGATCCGGAAATGACATCATGAGCCTAATGCCAGGAGAAATTGACCCTGCGCTCGCAACTAGAATAATAGCAGAACAAGGACTCAATAGAGGACTACACACACTAAACAGACTAGTTCACGAAACCGCAGGAGCCCATATCTCCTCACCAACCACGGCAGCACTTATTCAGATAAGCGAAGCAGTAAGAAAGAACCCAAGAACACCATTCACCAGCCGAACACCTAATTTTTATAACGCAGAGAAAGCACTAACCACATGGCTAGAAGCCGAAATGGGTAGTAAGATAGAAGCAAAGCAGGGATCAGCAAGCATGTTTACCGGAGACGCGAAGATCGCAGCACGATACGGGCTTAACAAAATGGATATTCAGAAGTTCGCCAAGGACGTACTGAGCGACTTTTTAATCGGCGCAGCAGCTAATAGAGGATTCCTTAGAGCCCTTTTGAGAAACAATCCAACCCTTCGAGCAGATCGAGAGACAGTTCAAAAGATAGTCTACATGCTTCCAATGAGCCCAGAGGCATATTACAACGGCAGACAGCGAGTATTTCTTGCACACCCTATGTTCATCTATCCTATGTTCGCCGAAACGCACATGACAACAAAGCTCTCTAACCAACTAATCAAGTTCGCCAAGGGATATCCTCAGATCATGGGCCCACAAGGCAAGATACCTAAAGGACTCGCCAAGTATGTTAGCTACGGTCCAGATTATTCTAACTTAGACAGGCTATCCAGGCTAGAGCACTTTATTTCTAACTTCATCAACGGCGTTCCGGTTGGCGGCGCCACTTACGATAACGCATACGCGAGTGAAGGATACTGGGCAACCATCACCACAGCACTCAGCAGAAACATGGAAGAAGCAGCCCGCAGCGGCGAAAAGCCACTAGCGTACTTCCACGATATAGGAGGGTTCTATCCAAGCCCACCACCAAAGTGGCCGCAGAAGCTAGTTTACTCAATAATGGATACGTTCCTTGAGAACCTTCCATACCTAATGAACACGGAGATACCAATATCCGATACAGTGTTAGACCCAATAAGGAGAATGAGCACAAAGTCACTCGACCCTGAAAAAGAATATACGATAGATACTCACGAGATAGGAGAACACAAGGTTACCGGAGCAGTACTAGAAGCAGCCATTGCCGATACTACTTCTATTGCGAACATTAGAGCGGCACTACCCGAAGCGTTTCGAGCGGCCGTCAATGCTGGTAATAAGGCGACCATTCATCATAACCTCTTAGCCGCGGCACGCGATATAGCTCGTTACGAGAACATAGAGTACGACGCTAGCGGACCTAAGTCAATACTCGAGATGGCGTACGAAGTGGCAGAAACAGCCATGGGCAAGTACAACTACAAAATGAGTGGCGACGACTTTACCTTCGTTATGGCCATGATGACAGTTTCATTCCATACACTTCACGATGTAACCGAAGGCGACTTCTTCAAATTATCAACCGACGGCTCAGGAATACCAGGAGCTATCAGGAAAATCCTAGGAAGGGACGCGTATGATCGTCTCAAAGAGCTCAAAATAAAGGCAGAAACCGCAGACTTTACCGATCCGGAACTGAAAGCCCGATTCGATCAATGCATCCTTTTGAGTGAACTGGACATACTTTGTGCAGAAGATGTAACTGAGGTAGAAAGCGTTCTTAGAGAAGCCAGCGACGAAGCACAGTTAGCGACAGCCACCGCTAGAATCATAGAAATCGTGGCGGATTTAAACGACGCCGAGGGAGCTATCTTAAAGCTCGATTGGAGTCCAGCGGTAAAAACAATAGCAACCAAAATAATTAACGATACGCGAGAAGCAATCTCGCTAGCAATTACAGCAGACTCGGAGGCGAGAGCATGAGTAAGTACAAGAAACTCCTGGGTGAAGTGACCGAACATCGTTCAACATCAATGACACAAGATATATTCAATATCCCTCAGTTAGAGGCCATGAAGCAGTTACTCACTGATCGTAGTGCTGAGACCATGAAAACACTATCTCCATTAATATCGACACATCGTAGTGCCATAACAGTAGGCACCCAAATTAATAATATAATAAGTAAACTATATACTGGCTTAAGAGCAGTTCCTAAGAAAAGCGTAGATGTCACGAACCACGCACTTAGTATGGTTGACAGAATAATTAACGAAAAAGCCACAGCCAGTGTGAGCGACCTACAAATTATTTACAATGATCTCGAATCGGCCCACTATGTGCTTCAGTCAGAAGAAAGCTCATTCGAGTCAGAAAAGCGTATCCTCAATCTAATACGTAGGGACACCATGGCCATGAACGTATTAGGCGACATAGAACGAGCAGAGATAGAAACACAAGTGGAAAATCTAGACAAGGTGGATATCAAACTGTTAGTCAATTGCATAGGTATGGCGGACCTAACGCTACAATCGGAGGACGTCAAGCTTACCTTCATCGCAATAGAAAACTTTCACATGGACTTAAGCAAGTCAGTGTCAGGAAGCGAAGTATCGGTCAATGACACAGAATTCCAATCCGCCGCACGAGTATTTAGATGTCTGTGGCTATATCTGGGCGGATGTGTACTATTAGCAAGAAACACCAACGCGCTCAACCCTGATGAGACCGACATTGATACAATCGGTATACTTAGAACGTCCGTTAAGAACTTGGCCACCGCAGAAGAGCGATTACTCGGCAGAGTAACCTTTGAAGACCCAGCTGCGGACTCACTCGTCAGTTACATATCCTCCAAGTTATCCGACCCCGAAACGTTTTATTCTAAAGTAGAAGACATCTGTAAAATACACTCAGGCATCCTAAAGTCCTTTGAATCAGCCGGATATCCTACATCCAAAGTATATACAGCTTCGAGAATCGACGATATCGACCTTACAGTAACCGCTTTCGATCCTGCACTCTATAAACTCAAAAAAACTCCGTATGCTCGCCAACTAGCTGCCGCGACAGCGAGAAAATTCGGCAGAGGAGCGAAAGCAGCAGGATCCAGTGCATACGGTATGACTACCGCAGCAGCTTCCGGTGCATACGGCATGACTACCAAAGCAGCTTCCGGTGCATACGACTTAGGAGCCAAAGCAGCTTCCGGCGGATACGACTTAGGAACCAAAGCACTGGAAGCAACGGGAGGCGTCCTTGGAGCAGGAGCTGTTTCAGCAACAGCATTAGGACTTAGAGGTGCGGCGGCTATCGACACGCGACTGCGCACAGAAGCGGGTTACGTCGGTACATTACCCAAAAAATTATCAAAGGCAGCGAAACGCGAAAAGACGAAGTTCGACGATATGCTCGCGCAATTCAAACGATCCAGAGAAGAAGACAAAAAATACCAAAAAGACAACAAACAGCGAGATGAATTAGCCCTCTTGATAAAGGCGAAAGCACGAAAAGAACATCTGAATACCCCCGCAGAAAAATTAAAAATAGCAAAAGTAATAGGCAAACAAAGTAGAGACACGCTAGAGGAATTGAAGAAAAGTGGGAAACTGGACTTCATCGGACCTATGGTGGGATTGGATGGACAAGCAGACCCTGGAATGGGAACCTTTGAAGGACGAAAAGAGCTAGAGACTCTTCAAAATCTGCAGGGAGTACTGTTGGAGGAAGGGAGAGAACTGGCCCGTGTAAAAGAGTTCCACGCCGAATTTGGAGACCCAATACCGTATCTTGGTCAGCGTCAACTAGCCGAATGGAAAAAAGAGTGGAAAGTAAATCAAGCGTTAATCGACAAACTCATAGCATTGGGTAACCCCAAACGCCGCAGAAAACACAAGTAACAGTAGGTAAGCGTATAAGCCACAGCGTTGTCCCAATACACGATGGCGGGACAGGGTTATTGCGGAAGTTGCGGTTGCAGGAACAACGGGAGCCTTTCTAGCTGCGGTATTTGTGGCGGAAACATGACACCCACAGTTCGATCGAATCCGATCAACTCAGAGTCATTTAGAGCAACAAAGTTGGTTATTTTCGATATCGATAGCACGATTTTAAACACCACCCAGCGATACAAAGATGCACAGCGAGCAGGGCTTATAGACAAGGAAGGTAAAGCAAAGCGAGCAGGACTACAAACTCCTGGGAATGCTTCTAAGAAAGCACAGGACTTCCTTTACACCAGAGAATCTCTCCAGAAAGACAGAGCCATTCCAGGAGCCAAAGATCTGATTGATCATTTCATTAAATCAGGGCATTTAATCGCATATGTTACTGCTCGTAGCTACAAGCACTTCGAGACCACAAGAGACCAACTTAACAGCAAAGAATTCCCAATATTCCAGACACAAGATGGAAAGGACCTACTTTCATTGAACAATAAACCCGGATCCACTAAAGCAAACTACAAGCGAGGCGTCTTTGAATCCCTTAAGGCACAGTACGATATCGTTGCAGTGTTTGATGACACCGTTGAAGTGCTTCAAGAAGCAGCACGGATGGGTATTCCTGGAATTTATGAATCAATAAATGATTACGCTAAGTTCCTCCCGAAGAGCAATCCAGGATTCTATTCTAGCGCTCTTGACGACAAAGGACATCACAGAGAAGATCCCGACGCCGACCCGTATGATACATCAGATTCCCACGACGACGACTCTGGAATGGGAAGAGTACCACTCAAGTCCAAAAAAGCCCGCGCTAACCCTGGCGTATACACCGCCGAATCCCCCAAAAACACCCTCGCCTGGATAATCACTGATGGGCCCGACGCCGATTTGATTGGGACAGAAATCTACGTCCACGCTGGATTCACGGCTGAACACGGTCAGCAATACGAAGGCACTTCTACAAACGGCACGTATATTGGAGAACTTGGAGATCTGTTTGAAAACGAATATCTTGAACCAATGGGAATCGGAAATCACCACACTGCGAAGTTCGACATTAGACACGATATAATACCAATTGCAGACACCATTAATTTCTCTGACCCTCGCAAGAACCCATCCAACTCAGGTAAAGTAATGATTAAGTTGAAAAACAAGACTCAGTCAGATAAAGTATACAAGATAAGAAAGGCACTCAGTGAAAAGGGCATTAACTTCGATACAGATGTTGAATCCGGTAGATACCCAAGAATTATGACTTTCTACTTAGATCAGTCACTAGAAGGTGGCACAGCAAAGCAAGTGATTGCTCAGCTAAAGAAAGCGAAGATACCACACACCGTAGAGAAAGTAAAACAAAACCCCTCCAACCCCGGTAAGATAGAGAAAGGTAAGAAACTCTACAAGCACATGAATGGTAAAGAAGTCGGTAACCAAACCACCGAGAAGATCGATATTGGTGACACATGGTATCAAGTCGGTGAAGGCGGATGCTGGAGCATCGGTTATATGAGCGGCAAAGAAACCAAGAATAAAGATCAAAAATATATCCACAACTTCAATGAAGAAACCAAAGACGGAAACGTGCCGAAGCTTTACGCCACTATGCCAGATAGCGGAAAACCACTTCTAATCATCAAGGGCGGCACATGGAAGATCAAGACCGACGAAGCAGGAATGGCTTGGATCTACGATTGAGGCGATTAAAATGGGTAGTAGGATAACAGTGTACGCTCTCCGAAAAAGTGAGTACAAGAGCTTCAACCCCAATAAGTTGAGTGATGACGACTTAGAAGATTTTTTTGATAACGCCAAGGAATTACTATGGTTGGATCGTAAAGCTATGGCAGCAATAGTAGCAAAGAATCTCGGTCTGTCTCCAGATTCGTGGGGCAAGAAAGTATCTATCGCCACGGGAAAGAAGTTAGCCACTGCAATGTCAAAGAGAATGGTCCTTCTCGTCAACGAGTTGGCTGGAAAGAAAAGCCTTACAATAGGTGACGTACATAACTTGACCGCTAATGGTCTTGTAATAGAGGCTTTCAAATTAAAAGAAGGAAACGCACTGTATGGCGGATATTACGTACAATACGGATGAGGTGATTAAATGGCAAGAAAGAACTTCAAACCGCTCTTCGGTCTCCAATCTGGATTCTGGAATAAATTAGATGGAGTATCAACGTTACTTTACACAGTAACAATGTCTAAAACCGCAGCCAACATGGTCGGCGAGCACGGCATATTCGGTTACGGTAAGAACTCAAAGCTAGAAAAGTTCGGTAAGAACAAAACATGGGACGGCATAAGCACCGTTTCAATGGTTCTATTCGCATTCACATTATTACATGGTGCGATCGATACTTACGAAGAGTACCACGAAATACCTGACGAGCAACAACTACTTCCAGGAAGAGGTATCATTTACAGCGCTTACGATGAGTTTAGCGGTTTAGGGGGCGTCTTCTGATGGCACTAAGCACCGTTGCAATGGTTACCTTTGGAGTCTTTATGACTGAGGCACTTGTTCATTATAACGTGGGAATATCTGCAGTTAAGGGTGATAAGTTCAAGTTTAATATCCCTGCTGGTCACGAATTGGTCAAATTAGGAGCGATTGTCGGAGTCGCTACCTTCATTAGCACAAAGCTTATCGACCATATTGAGGGGCGTTAAGTATGAGTCAACCATGGAGCCCATTCGATGAAAACAATCCCTTCTATGTTGAAGTAGCCAAGCAGACCCGATCCACCCGCAGAACAGTACAGAGAACTACGCTACTGATAACAGGATTAACTATTGTTACATTTATCAGTAAATCCGACGTGGCCGCAGGATGGTTTAATGGAATCGGCGGCAAACGGGTCAATCAGTTCGGCGTGATTCGCCGGAAGTGATTAATTGGTTAAACTTGCAGCTATTACCGGTCCGCTCAATGAGCTAAAGCTGGTAGATAAAATAAAAGACTCCGAAAGCGTAGTCAAAAGCTACATTAAGTTTCTTAAAGATCATATGAAAGTTCACTACGAGCAGTTTGTTAGAAGTGCTAAACGTGACAAATTATCTCCTGGATATACTAGCTTCAACCTACAAGATCTACTATACTATCATGTATACGGGGACTATCGTATGATATACGAAGAAGAAGGTAATAGTGTTCAACTAAAGTATATTACACTAGATCCTAATACGACAGGCACCAAACCCTTTTCCTTAGAATCTCGCGCAGTTAACACGGGAATTTTGAATAGAGCACCCAAAGACGGCGTATCCGGAATCTACGAACCTGGCCCAGCCAATGTAGCACAGCCGACTTACAAGGTAGGCACGATATCTTGGATGGACGAGGAAATAAACAAGGACTCATCAGGATATAGACTGATGCTACCAAGTATAGGTACACAAATAGTGACTACATTTGCCTTCGCCACAGGAGAAAGTAGTATAAACTCATTCTTTAAGAAGTTAGTATTCAAGATGATAGAGAATCTTAACTCGTTTATCTATGACAGATCGGAGGCTATCGGAATGGCCGAGCAAGAACTCTCAGATGGCGAAACAGATTATGTGCTTACCTACTTACTTACAGCACTGAAAAACGATGCGGACTTCCTGGACTTAAGTACGACAGCCGACAATATCTACAGTCACGATAGCGTGAGTGCAACCATCACTGCGGCTCTCGAGGAAGAAACAGTGGAATCAGCAATACAGGTATTCGTAGACAAATACATACAGGACGCAGGGGCAAAGTTCGCAGTAACTGAAACAATCTACGCAAAGGACTTCAGCAACAACATAGCCATCGAAATAAGAGAGGCAATGGCTGCATCAGCAGGCGAAGACGCAGATTTAGAATTCGGCGAGTTCGTTGTAACCCAAATTGTAGCGCCAGAAAACAAAGGAGGAGCCTACAGAATACACTTGAGTTTCGGAGAGACTCCTATGCTCAGGGAAGGGGTTCCCATAGCCTTCGACCAAGAGCACTTCCGTAAAGCGCAAGACACGAGTAAGGCCACCACAACAAAGAAGAAAAAACAGTACTACCGCCAACCAGTAGCGGATCAATTGGTCTTCTACAGAATCCTTTTAGATCAATTAATCGGCTTACAAGCATACATGTACTCAGCGTACGGCGACGAACTGCACTACGGATATCTTTCAGATGGTGTCAACTTAAGCAGCAAAGTAGGCCGCATCGAAAAGGACTTCCCCGCATTTGTCCACCCCGTGACTGGCAAACACACAGAGAACAAGAAGCTCAAGAAAGACAAAGGATTCATTCCAAGGCTGATAGAGCACAGGAATCTCTATACTACAATCGCATTAACTTCTCAAAGATCCATGGTGTTTGACAAGACTGTCTTTGATCAATTCTACAAGGGCGACATGGTGAAAAAAGAAGCCGAGTGGTTAGCTAACGCCCTTTCTGATTGGGGCAAAGTAATCGTGGAACAGCCAACACAAGAGAACCTTCTCAATATCATCACCTTGAAGCCAGTAGGCAGTCCTCCATTAACTGCACGTAAAGACGGCGAGAACTTCACTCTGAGTGGAGTCCAACAAATTGGCGAAGCAGATCGTAGCCTATCGCTCTACAGAATAGAAATACCGATGCTGAAACAAGTTATACAGGAGTATAACCGACTCTATAATGCATTTACTATCTCGAACGCATTCAGAGTAGTCGAAGGAGATCCCAATGAAAGTGCACTGGCTAAAGCACTCTGGGCGAGCCTCGAAAAAAGAACCTCAGCACTATTCGACTTACCCGGAATTAAGCCACACCTCTTTTTCGACAAACTCTTTGTTGGAGTGGGTGAAGCAGTTAAGAGTGGAGCGATAATCACTACGGATCCTTATCCGCCAGCATGGGCAGGATCTAGCACACTAGCTAATTTAATTCAAGACCCGAACCAGCTAGAAACCCCGCTAACTGTAGAAGATAACAAAAAACATCTCAACGAATATCTTGCTCACTTGAAGTCAAAGTACATAGACCGGTGGCCGGTACCGTCAGCGGTTTTAACTACTTATGACAACTTTATTGTGTTGTATAATGCTGATCACGTTATACTCAGGACTTCATTTTCAAAGCGACTCGAAAGTGACAATAAAAAGAACGCACTCAGAGGAACCGACATCCTATTCCAAGCCTATTCGCAAGTCATTTCGATCATGCGAGCACAGCTAGAAATACCACTCAGTTTCAGAGAAGCAGCCATAGCCGAAGGAATGGAGGATGAACTAAATCTCATGAAAACCCAATTAGCCGAAAACAACTATGACAACAAAGGAATAGCTGCATTCGCCGAATCTCACCCCAAACATGGGGCTTTCATGGAAAAAACACTAGAGAAACAAGCGAAATCAGAGGAAAAAAAGGAGAAAAGAGCACTTGAAGTAGAAGTAGCCGCCGCGGAAAGGGTATTACGAGAAGAAGCAGCAGCAGCAGCCTTAGCAGCAGCTTTAGCAACCGAGGCTGTCGAAGAAGCAGCAGAAGAAGCCGGATACACTGTAGAGGAATATGTAACTCTTAAAGAAGAAGAAGCAGCCGAAGAAGCAGCCGAAGAAGCAGAAGTGAAAAAAGAAGCAGCCGAAGAAGCAGCCGAAGAAGCAGCCGAAGAAGCAAAAGTGGCAGTGGAAGAAGCAAAAGAAGAAGCAAAAGAAGCAGTAGAGGCTATCGAACTCGGGGAAGAACCTCCGCCGTCTGTAGAAGAAGAGGATGAAGATGATATTGGCATCGGCTCCCATATTGGCCTCACTATCGATGACGAAGAGTACTTTGGAGTCATAATTGGATTTGATGACGAGGATGACCTTGTTACGATCAAGGAAGACGGTAGCGGTGATGAATTAACCGGATACCAAGATGAGATGTTCTTAGAAGACAAAGAAGTCCCAGAAGCCGCCACACTAAAATCCCCAGCGTTCCTGCACAATCCAGGACTTATTGTCAGTTGGGAGCCCGTGGGCCAAGTAGCAGTAGTCGGGGACTTTCACGCCGATAAGCAAACTATGGAACTGATCCTCGCGCACATTGGTGATCATCATTCGGAGGCCAGAGTCATTTTCAACGGCGATAAAGTCGATGGCCGTCATTGGAGCTACCAACTGGGTGACGGAAGGTGGACGGAAGATTTCGGACCATCGCGATACGTCCCGATAGACGATGACTTTACTGTAGTCAATCGCATTGCAGATCTAATGAACGAGCACCCAGATAAATACATAACTACCCAAGGAAACCACGAGAGGCCCGATCTACAGGGATTCAGCCCAGCCTTTATGTGGGAAGCATTAGATGAGTTAGGTGAAGAAGGTGAAACACTGGGAGAGGGCCTATTAGAGCAATTCATTGCTTCGCCTATAATTATCGATATGGGAGAAGCAATAGTCGCACATGGGGGACTACCAGAGGGACTGAGTGAAGTAACTGCCAGGGATAACTCATGGTGGAACGCTGGTTCAGGTCCTGACTCGAAAATATACCAAACCCTTTGGAATAGACCAGATAGAGGACTAGTAAAACCTCGACTTGTAGATACCATGAAAGAATTAAACAAAACCATATTTGTATGTGGCCACACACCCGATCTGTCGGCACCAAGGATGGCAGCAACGTATCCACACAACGCATGGTTCCATAACGAAGATGATATAATCATGTTCTCGAATCAGACCACCAGAGCGTACCATTCGGTCTCGTACACTCTATTAGACTTCGATAAGAGAACCATAACAATTTATTCATTCTTTAACTTCAATAAGGACACAAAAGACCCCTGGAGCGACGTAGAAGAAAACAGATATGATTATCCGTTCCCTACAAAGAAGCCACCAGAATCAGCGGCTGCACGGGAGTTCTTCGCAGAAGAAGCAGCGGCGATCCCAGCAGCGATCCCAGCAGCAAGCCCTGCTGCATATGCGGCAACGGAACCCATCATTCCAGAACCAGCAGATATTAAACAAGTAGAAGAGTTAGAACCATGGAGTTAGAATCATATGAGTAAGTCACGACCAGAGATAAGAAGAGGCACCCAAATATGGTACAATTCCAAGGGAGTTAGGCCAGGAATGTCGATGGATGTGACCACGGCAGATGGGGAAGTGCTACAGTACAAGTTTCACATAGCATTAGACCCCTCTACTTACATGACAGGGCCAAAGCCATCAAGAGACATAGTCGTGTCATTCCTGACAGCTAACGGCATCCACTTCAAATGTGGTGGAAGTAACAAAAAAGAGTCTTACATGGACACCAAGAGCGATCAATACGGAAAAATGTTCACTATCTATGCCACAACTAAAGAGCAGTTCTACATAGTTGCTAAAGGTATGCAACAACTAGTTAAGAAGTACAACTTACAGGGAATATCGCAAGCGGATCTAATATCCGCAGGCGCAAACCAACAGTACGAACTATCGATCCCCGAAACAAACAACACTCTGTACTACACAGTAGAAAGGACCACACCTGGAGCCGTATTTAGTGCCATAAGAGCACTCCATCCTAAATGGATTATAAAGGACGACACGGATTCGTTTGGAAATCCAAGAATGATTGTCCATAACCCTAAGTTTACAACGGGTCAAGTAGGTATCAATTATGGGCACGCACGTGACACTAATGGTAACAAAATCGAAATCGGTCCGGAGTTTGTGCAGGGACTATATCTGGGAGGAGAGAAAAATCCCGAAAGTTACTCGTTAAGAGAATCTGTATTGAAACACTACATGGGAGAAGGCCCAGTGGACTTCTTGTTCTAACCAACTAGTTCTTCAACAAAGAACACATCGGAGTGACTATGAGCGAAGCAGCGGCAATGCTTGAGCAGTTCGCTAAATATGCCGATATGATACAGATCAAAGGGCGTAACCCGTCAAATGACGACGTGGATTTCTTTCTTGAACACTTCTTCGATTCGCTCCGACGAGCGTTCATTTACGAAGGCATGTATGTTTTGACGGCGGGCAGTATCGGTGAAAACGGGAAGCCATTGTATGATGTTAAAGGAAAGAGCTACGCAGAGCTTATTGCCGAAACCAAGCCACTGATCGAAGCACGTGTCTTGGAAGTCTACTCGACGATCGGGGACTCCGTAGGTGCGTCCGATTGGGAAACTATGCCGAGAAGTGTCGAAGAGTTTGCCAAGCTTTACGCCAGAGAAGCAGGAACCGCCGATACGTTCAATAGCTTGCCGGGAGTCGAGAAGAGAAACCACTTAGCATTCCAAAAAGCCGTAAAACACACTAGTGGGGTTACTTACAGAATCAAAAACTACTTTGAATTGACTCTACCATTTATGTTGCGACACACAATGTTTCACAATATCGCAGCAGTAACCTACGATACCTCGAAAGGCGGCAGTGCGATAACTAAGCACCAAGAGGGCTCTAACTTATTCACAATCGATAATGAAGAGGATCTTCAACGATATCTCAACAGCAAAACACTCGGTAAGATGGCAGGAGGCAATCATCCGGGTTTGAGATCCATTTTTTGGGCACCAAGTACGTCAGGAAAAAGCATCAAGCTAGGAATTGTTGACATAGACAACCCAGGAGAAATGCCAGAGAAAGAACTGCGCAAGAGTGTTAAGCGCATCCATAGAGTCCTCTCAAATCAAGGCCACCCGACTATTATCATGTTTACTGGAGCAAGTTATCAGATATGGCTTGGGTCGCAACCCAACGAACCACTTGGTGATCTTCGCGAATTAAACGAGTACTTGAAAGGCATCTTGAGCCAAGAAGGATCCTTCGATAGAGAAGAAGCCACCGACTTAAAGATGCCATTCCTCGACTTATCGACTAACAAACCCGGCGGCTATGTTAGAATGTTCTTTTCACTTCACTACCCGCCATCACCTAGCAAGAAAGGCGGAAAAGGCTACACGGGGTTAGCTGCAATACCCGTCGCCCCTATGGACTTAGACACATTTGAGCCCGCCATAGATGCGCACCCTGAGAAGGTCCGAGCCAACTTCACAGTATATTCTGGGTACGTTTCTAAGTTCTTTGATCTGCTCCGCATTGGGCAAGACTATCCTGATGAAGGAATAGAAAGCGCTCCAAGTTGCTCACGATTAGATAAGCCATACCCCAATAACAAACTACTATCCCATCTATACGATAATAAGGATATCATTACAGTAGAGTATAGGAATGTAGAGGCAAAGCTAGCTGATGAAAACAAAGTGATGGCACACTCAATTGCCCGAGGATTAGGAGCTGTACTAGTGTACGATCCAACCGGCGCCTCCACTCCTCCAGGAATGGTTACTACAAAGATCATAGGAGGAAGAGCAATAACCACTCCGACACACACATATTACATCACTAAGCAAGGAACAGTAGTTTACGACGATTACATCTGTAGAGACTTTGAGAGATACTGCGAAGCCCTACGCATAAGAAACGTAACACTCAGTGGTCACGTAGTAGTCGCAGGATCCCTTCGAGATGAAACCGACCGACAAGCAGCCGTCTCAATACTCACTAGCAAAGAAGGCCTCAATCAACAAGCCTGCAGGAAGCTCCGCTTTGTGACCTCAAGAGTCGAAACCCTAAACGGAGAAGCCATCCCGAATGACCTAATGAAAGAACACGTCGAGAAATTCAATAGCAAACGAGTACAGCCCGCGGTGTATATTCCTTTGGAGGGCGATGTCGGTTTTAAGATCAAACAAGTCTTCATGGATCTGCTCAAAGATAGTAAGAGCGGTGAGATGATAGTTTATGGGGAAGAAACTTACTCGATCAAGTCAACTAGGACAATCAACCTAGCCGTATTAGGAATGAAGAAAACAAAGACATACTTGTCTAACGAATCACCACCACTTTTCGTAGGAGTAGCTAAGCGGTCTAGTAAGTACGGACTTGTTTACCACATGGTCGGGCTAGCTCAGATAGCACTACCCAAAGCAGAACGAATCGCATTAAGAGAACTAGTTGAAGGTGACAGGAAGCGCAATGTAATACCTGTTCCCGACGAGTTAGGAGAAGTACTAGTGATAACAGAACCCACAGTAGTTGTGGAAGTAAGTTACGACGATATCTCACCGGAGATGCGAATAAGTTACCCACATTACTTTACCGATACCCGAAAGTACAGAAAGGTCGTTACTTCAAAGCACGTAGTTACTCCATTAATCAATGCGAAGGTTATCGGGATAAGAGAAGACCTTGATGTGAAGCGAGAAAAGGATATCTCAGTCTATCAAGATCGAGGAATAGATCTTCGCTCAAGGCCACCAACCGGCGGATCCCTGTTGAAGGTCCTACCGAATCCCCGACAGCACATTGAGTTCGTTAGGCGTAACTCCGCATTCTTCGGAGTACCAGAAACCCTTGAAACGTACGTCGGCGGAATATACGACGAAAGAAAGGGCACCGAAGTCGGCGGAAGAAAAGTACAAATTCCACTGGTCGGTGACGGTCCAATTTACAGAGGAGAGAAGCTTCCAGGAGAGCTAACGAAAGCATTCGATAGATTCCATAGGGGAGAAGAAGGATTCAAAGTCTATGTGGAGCCGAGAAGTCTAGTTCAGTCAACAGATCCTAAATACTTCAGGATTCATAACCTAGGCGGAGAGTATCAGACAGCTAAAGACGATATACGAGGTGCCGGGGCTGATGGTAACTTAGTTACGTCATTCAATAACGAGATGTCCGATATAAAGAACTTCGGAGATGTACTAGATATCTACAAGACATCAAACGCCGCACAAGCCAGAGAAGATAACAAAGTGATTGGAACTATGCTCGAAAAGGGTTACAATAACACTTGGCACGACCCCGATTCAGAAGTAGAAACGTATCGATACGAAGATCAACAATACATAGATGACTATAAGGGTCTAAACAAAACATTAGTGAAGTCACTAGCAAAGACAGCACTGGATGTAGGGACTTTTAACACGTTGGCCGCCGGGATTATGGAAAATCCACAGCCAATTAAATCAGACTCATGGACACGAAGAGTCGACGAATACATCGGAGAGTACAAGAAGTGGGAAGGCCGGCCACAACCAAAGGAGCCATGGGATACTTACTTTGTGGGGCTCGGGGCATCTTGGGAAGTACCTTTACTTGAGAAAGAAAGACTTCTTCGAGAAGCGACCGTTGCCCACGGACTTTCTGAGGCCGAAGTCGAGAGGATCGATATGAATTACGGAGAACTTCTACTCGATACACTATCTGAGTCTATATTAGCAGATCTATACGAGGTGCCAGAAGATGCTGATGAATCCGAAGACTGAGTGCGATACCATCGCTGGGGAACTCAACTTTCCTAGGAAGGGTGAAATCATTAACGGCAAAGAGGTTCTTTCAGCCGAGTGTAAGCTAGACAAAGGGACTATCTTTTCATACGAGATTCGCTTTGCTGCGACTACGAAACCTAAGGAAGTAGTAAAGGTACTCAAGGATTTTTACACCACCCATTCACTTGGAACTACGATCCCAAGAGTAGTAAAGTATCATGACTATCAAATAAGATCTAAAAATAATAATACAGTTATCTCTGGAGCACTACATGTAGTTCCCGTAGCACTACAGAATCCAGGACAAACACTAACAGCAGTTGAAGAGTTCAACGCAGACTACTCTAAGATGGAGTTAGCCGACCCGACCAAGAAGTTCAATACTCACACATATCAAGGATTCAAAGGCCCAGGATTTAGAGCGAAATTGTTTACCTTTGTTTCGTACATGGGGGAAAATTACGGTTACTGCGATGACAAGCTCCTGTATCATAGGAGAGCAAGCCTGATCATGCCTAAAATTAATATCACCATGGCAGTCGCAGGCGCCAAGATGTTTTATCATACCCACCCGAAGAAAGACGAACCAAGCCTAACTTCCCCAGACGATTATTTACTTTATTTTGACATGAGCCATAAGCCAAGACATATTCGTAACTTCTATACCGTAATGGATGACCGTATGGACTACTTCCACATCGTACCTAAAAACGGTGAGAAGTCAAAAGGTAAATACTTACAAATCGATGAAGAGAAGTTCCTCAAAGAAGTCGACGCCCAAATCGATAACATTGAGGACATATGGATTGAAAAGATACCTGATAAGGATTCGTCTAAGCAAGATGGACTCCGCTATTGCGAAGGGGTAACCCGTGACTTGGTCAAGTGGATGAATAAAAAGTATGCAAGTTACTTTACAATCAAGTACGAATGCCACTACAAAGTACGTAAAAATCCACCAGAACCAACATCGGATGATATCCACTTAGGGAACGAGTTTCTGATTAAAGCACTTAACGATATCAAATCAGGGGAGTATGCTTGGCCAGAGTTTAACTCACAACAAATGCCTCACGAGAACTACGCCTATTGGCATCAGATGTATTATGTGTTACACGGCAAAGACTACAATCTCAATATCGGGATGGCGTGGATGCCAGGTGACCAGCGCAGGTTCGAGCATTATCTGAAACTGAAAATACCTGAAACTGAAATGAGTTATGAGGACGCACTCAACATTCTTAACTTCGCCTACGATGTAGCAAGAAACGATTCAGAGATCCGCGATTCGGGGGCAGTACAAAGTCGCATGAAAGAAATAACCGAATTCCTCGGAATGCCTGAAACAATAGCGGAAGATCTGATAATGTTAGAGCAGCTAATCCACACAGAAGATCCGTTTGGTGAAACAGCTAAAACACTATCTGGGGACTACTACCCGCTCATTTTACTTTCAAACTATTCAATACAAGCAATAGAGATAATGAAGCGTGTTAAGTCCGGTAAGATGAATTTGGAAGTAGCCAAACTAGAAGTCTACTCCCAACTAAAAGAAAGGACACGTAACGAGTTAGCTCCCTTTTTTTTAGAGAAGAATAAACTAGAATGGGGCCACAACGTCGGAATCAATCCGCCGATCACCTTTGGCAGAGCAGAGCTTTATGCGATATTCCCAATCAAAGCATTCGAGTTCTCAGAGATATATACCGATGCGCTCGCAGAGTTCGGTGCTAACACCTACGATATGAAAAGAAAATTTGAAGGAGAAAAAGGAGGGATAAATCTCAGGGTGCCGACTAAACACGGTTTAGTATCGATGACTATACAGAAATCGACAGGTAAGGCACAGATCAGAATTAGTTCAAAAGACTACATGGAAGCTGCAATGGAGGCAGTCAACAAAGTCGGCATGAAACTGTACGAGTTTGGAGCCGAAGGAATCGACCCAGAGGACTTTCAAGTAAAGGTCGCATCCGCAGCAATGAATCCAGCTCCTCAGGTTATTGCGATCAGCGGACCAAGCGGATCAGGAAAGTCAACTACTCTTAGAGCCCTTTTGAAAGGACTTCCAAAGGCAAAGACAGTTCCCACCATAACCACCCGAGCTCGTAGACGTTCGGATAAGCCAGGCGAAAAGACATTCGTAAAGGACTCTGAGTTCAAACAAATGCTTGATGCAGGTGAACTAGTTGCGGCAAGACTACAACGAAACGGACACTACTATGGTAGAAAAAGATCCGACTTCACTGGGGCGGAGTACATCGTCCTCGATGTTTCACTAAGTGGAATGAACGATATCCGAGCGGTATTTCCGGGGACCTTTTCAGTTTACTTAGAGCCCGACGAACCACCCGAGTACATTGAGAAGCGTTTGCTTCGCCGGGGCGATATGTCTCCACAGGAAGCCAAGGCCAGAGCCAAACTAATCCCAAGTCACATCAAGTCAAGCCAAGCTATGGATTTCAACATACGCGTTAAAACCGCTCAAGGTAAGTTTAACCTCGCAGCACAGGAAGTTCTTAACGCAGTGCCGAAAACTAACCCACCGCTATCGGTGATACCTGCAACAAGAAGCGATACGGGAATACCTAAGTTTCTCAACGCCGACACAGGAGAAGATCTCACAAGTGGAGTTTATGATGGCATAGTCATCGAGATAATTGACGGCAAGTGGGTCGCTACCGT
>Ga0307995_1000937_pt1 | contig 18852 bp, 10 predicted proteins | sample EllFjometagen262_FD_203132 | JGI IMG/M metagenome (GOLD analysis project Ga0307995, IMG submission 203132) | Marine microbial communities from Ellis Fjord, Antarctic Ocean - #262 | ecosystem: Environmental > Aquatic > Marine > Unclassified | place: Southern Ocean | collected 2014-11-02
GTTTTAAATTTTGTATACGTGTTTGTAAGTCTGAGACATTCTTGCCCAGATGCAACATGTAGTTAGCTAGGTATTGATTGTACCCCTCAACCCTGTTGACAGTGTCATCAGTTGAGTTTGCCCGCACACCATTAAACTTATAGTCACTTATGCTAGGACGATATGTTCTACCTGTTTGTAGAATCTGATTGTACTCTGTGTCATTCGTGTAAAGATTAGTATCAAGCATTAGTGAGAAATACTTACTAGGTTGTAACAATGCACCAACAATCTGTAACGCAAATGGCCACTCACTGCTTCGTTTCCATGCACTTTCTACAGGACCGCCATCTCCAATTGCCCAGTCGTTTCTAATACTAGATGATCCAATGTTTGCAGAAGTAATTGTTTCTGACGGCGCGACCAGATTTCCTTGCGCATCTACTGGCAGTGCGTCCAAGATACCGGTTCTTTGAATCTTAGTATTAACAGTATATGTTGTACTAGATCCATCAGTGTACATCTTGCCAGAGGCAAGATCCTCCCATAATACTGTGTTGCCACTAGTATACGGAGCCGGACCATACCGTTGTTGCCACCAACTTGGCTTAATTTCATGTCCAAACATTTCCCACGGAGTTGTGTGTGGTGTGTCAGTATCATAATGCCAAAGATAAATTCCTCTCCAATATCCAGGGAGTACTTTATTGTCATATGTCGCTGCACTGTTCGCATAGTTCCACGTAAATGCATCATCTTCATTATAACTTGTGTTAGTAACATAATTTAATCTATTCTTGTGTGACCAACTAGCAAGATACTTACGATAAATCGACTCAACGGCTGATCGCTGACTTTCGGGGTGTCTATAGTAACCCGGAACAATATCTTTCCAATCAAACAGTTCTTTAGAGTATTCTGTTTTAATGTTGTTAAAGATTCTAGTCTCGAGCTCTAATATAATATTATCTCTAATATCACCAAAGCCAACCCATTGGCTGCCGTCGTGGCCTTGGATCATCGTCTGTGGTGTTCTGTAACTATTGTCTGTATATGCTCGTGGTCTCCACTTAGGCCACAATCCTAGTTTAGTAGGCGTTGGTGGAATAAAACTAGCATCAGTATTTGTATACTGCACAATTTGTATTTGATCAGCTAACTGGTTAACATATGTCTTGTCTAAGTTAATAGCAACTTTAACTGTATCAAAAGTGTAGTCTTGTTCCAAAGTTAACAAATGCAATTCATTGCTTCGTAATCTGTACACAAGTAGTCCAGTGTTGCCCACGGTTGTTGAGCTGTATGGAGTCGTAAATTCAAATTGTGTCTGTAGAACATCATCAACTGTGTGGTACACTGTATTCTTTTGACTTCCCCACGGCGCCATATCACTGTAAAAGAATGGGAAAGCATTAGTTTTAGTGCCAGCTATATGTGCTATAATCTTATCTACTGAACCGCTAACATTACGTAAATCTAAATCTAGTTCATTAATATTTTCTAAAAATTTGCGCTTAAATCTAGTATACTCTTCCATACCAAACCGCATTGCATCTTGGAAATTAACCTGGTCACTCGTTAGTAAGTACTGTGGTAAAATATTACCAGCACTATGTTGTAAAATCTTGCCAGGATACTTTTTGTAGTCTATGTCTCTTATGTTGTTAGATCCAAGACCAGTGCCACTTAATTCTGGGATAAAGCTAGATACTTCGAAAAGATGGTTCCTAACCTGTCCAACAGTAAGCTCAGTGAAGTCTTGATTATCAGCATTGTTCTCTAAATTCTTTGGTACCTCGTAATATCCAAGTTTATTAACTGTGTTGCTTATAATTTTTATTGTAATTATGTCTTGTTCTTTTAACGCCTGTGTAAAAGTAATGTAATAACGATCATTAATTTGTACTTCAGTATAATTAGAAGCTGTTGTAAATTTACTATTAACATAAACTTGTATTGTGGCATACCCAACAATAGCTGAGCGTTCCGCACCAATTTCAAAAGTATAAAGCTCATCACTTGTTACGTCATATTGTGTGACTTGCCATTGATGACTAGGCTGTGCAACTTTGCGCCAGCCGTTCATTAAGTGTCGCTTAGTAGTTCCGGATGCTTGCAATTCGTTTTTATGTACGTGGCCACTCTTAACAACAAGGTTAACGTTGCCAGTGGTAGATTTCGTATATTGGAACTTGTCTTTTATGTAGTTGTTGTCAAAAAGTATGTCACCAACTGTGCCAAAGTTTCTGTAGGACAACCCAAAGTCCAATATAGTATCAGCACTAGCGTTATCGTTTCTCTTATAACTAAACAACTTACTTCCAGCAAAGGTACTGCTAGGATATTTTGTGTTGTCACTAAAGCTGGTATGCGTGTGGTCATATACGTCAAATAGCGGCTCTTGGTTAATAGCTGTTTTTAGTTGGCCTTGTGTCCAACCAGTTGTGGTGTCTTTAAAGTAATAACTCTTGCCTTGCACATCAACGCCGTAATTACTAACAATACTGTCGCCTGCATTAATAGTATCAATACGTTCTAGTACAATAATATCCGACGTTAAGATATCTGCATCCTCGTCAACGCTCTTAACTTGATAAACATTTTGTCTGACGTCAGGATCTTGTGTGAATACAACCGTAACCCCTGGCGTTAACGGAAACTGTTCACTAAAGTAACCAGTTTTGCCATTAACATTGCTTAGTGCATCTGTCTCTGAAATGTCAACAATATCAACGTGCTTTTGCCCCTGTGTACCAAAGTTATATAACTGTAGTCCAGCATCAAATTCAACAATAGGACGTTTTGCTCTTGCTGTTTCACTAATTACTGCATTATACTTGTTGTAAGAAGCTGTTGCCTCAATTACTCTACGATGGAACCAACGGTTAAATCTAGACCAAGGATTTTTATCTTGGCTAGCACGATTGATAATAATATATTCTGGGGCGGTCGGAGCATTTCTAGTCTGTTCTAACCCGCCATTATCAAATGCTAAATGGTCATATCCGTTAACTAGGCTTTTACTATACGGCTCTGGGGTAGCAAGATCTTTAACCTTTACTAGTTTAATTGCAATACCAACTCCTTCGACGTACCACTCTCCGGCGTATGTACTTGGAATAACATTACTATTAAACTCAACTTTCATGCCATTAATAAATGCAACACCGTTGGGACTAGTGTATCTTGTTTGATCTAGTATATCATTTGTGACATTAATTTGCGCATCCTCGCCAACGTCTACGAGAATAATTTTACCAACACGATTAGCATCAGTGCCATCTTGGTAATATAATTCATTTTGAATTGCCGTGATTGGGGCTATGAGTTGTAAGTAACCACTTGCAGTCTTTTCAAACTCCCTGTTGCCATATTTCACGCCACTTTTAATGCCTATCTTCTTACCGTTATCAATAGTTGACTGTAATGTAAGCTGAATAGTGTCAATACCACTAATATTTTTAATAGATATCTTATATACACTATAACGTTCAGCGATCGCCATTATCGTAGTTGAATCAAATGTTCCTTGGGAAAGTGTTACTGGGTCCGTAACTTGATCAATTCTTGCATGATCGAACTCTGACATATCAAATGGTGCGCCATCATCGTCATACTTGTATATAGGTGTCTCAATAGGAGCTGCGCTGTCATACCCATATGCATCAAATAAGCTGCCTTTTTCCCAATCGTCATCACTATCAGTTATCTGGGCAAACACAAGTGTTTTTCCGTCAAGTTGTGTAACGCCGTCAATACCAGTAGGGTTAATTCTTAAGAATTCAGATAGTATTGCATTTTGTATATTTTTATATTTTAAATCTGTAGCAAAATCTACATTCCATTGGCGTACAAGATTTATATAATAGTTCTGGTGGTCAATAAGCGGCGGCCGGAATGTAATTGTTCCAACGTCTTCGCCGTTATTAATAACACCATCAATTTCTCGTGTATTGATATTTCCCTGTGTTGTTCTGACGCCAGTGAGGCCACGCTCTGTTTGAATCCAAAAAGGCACGCCTTCTTGTTCTACAGTAAAGGTGTACTCGCCGCCTCTTGCTAGGTATAGTGTTGTGTTAGGCTGACTAGATGCGCTGTCAAATCTATAAAATGGCTCGCCAACTGCAACATCCGTAGTTACACCATCAAATGGTTGTGCGTCAAAGTTAGTTGACGCAAACGGGTATCTCTCATACTCAACGCTATCGCGGAGCACTTTGAAGTTTGCTTCTGTGTCAACAGTACTAGCAAATACTTGCACACTATCAGGCCCTTCAGGCAACCAAAAATATTCACCATAGTTAACTAACTTGTCAAAGTCAACAAAACTTGACCAGTTATAATAATCTTGTTGAAATAATGAATCTTGGTTACTGACTTTGCCGCCATTAAACTCGATAGCACTCAATAAATCTTGATAATTATGGACACTTTCAATTTTACCATTCTGATCTTTATAAACAACTCCGGGCTCTAGTTGATAATGTTGCCGCTTTGGTGTTATCTCAGTTAAGTATCCATCACCTACTTGATAGTTAAGACTGTCTTTTCTACCAATAAAGTTATTAATTTTTACACTTGCATTTTCGCTGATTAACTGGTCAACAGTAGCATTCAAGAACTTACGGTTCTTGGCAGTACGGAATACTTCAGGTAACAGGGTTTGACTTTTACGTAGAGCCATTAGTAGCTATAGCCTCCATTGCTGGTGATACCAACAGTATTACTAACTGACAGTGTGTTCGTGGTGTCCGCGATAGTCGTGGTGCCGGATGCGCCCGCGCTTTCTGTTGTTACGTTACTAGTAGTTTCATTCGTAACTACCCCAGATGCACGTAGTTGCATTGCTGTAATAACGTCAATTATGTCAACATCATTAACTGTTGCTGAACTAATAAAGATTTCATCGCTTTGACTTTGAATTTGGTATAAGCTACCAAAACTACTAGTGGTTTCCCTAGGGACAATAATAATACTTAGGATATCAGGAGCTAATATGTTATGTAAATATGCACTCAGTTCACTAAAGTAAAAAGTATCACCAAAGTTCCAGTTTGCAATACCAAAGTAATCGTTAATTGCTGATATTACCCTTGCCTTGATTTCATTGTCACTTATTAGTGTGCTCTTATTTTTAACAACTTTAAAACTTGCTTGCAATTCGTCATCTGCCTTTGTGCCAAATAGGGCTCTGTATGTTACACTGTTAAACACAATGCTATCACTAATACTCTTATAATTGTCTAACTCGCCATATGCATCGCGCAATTCTGTCGTAGTTGGCTTAGTTGGCTTTTTTACTGTGCCAGTTAAGTCTTGGATATAGTTACGATAGTCTTGGTCATAAACTGTGGTAAGAAGAAATAAGTCAATAATATTAGTTGGACTTGGGTCAATACGTCTGTTATTTGGACTATTGTGTGTATACTGGAACAATAAATTGCTTCTGCCAACTTTAGTAATATAATCAGTGTTTTCTGTAACTACTTTAACGTTGCTACTATTAATACTAAGAACATAGAATTTATTAGTACTCGCAATGTAAAAAATTTGCCCACTACTATAACTATCTTTAGCAGTTTGTATGTCAGCTAAACTTGTGTAAGTAGCATCAACAAGGGTATTGGACACAGCTTTATATCTGACAAATCCACTGCCGTCTAAATAGCTCTCATAAAATACAATCTTGCTACTAGCGTTAGTATTTGGGGCAACCACAGTATCAAATACCTCTGGGTTATCAACAACGCCATCGTCGTCTTGATCAGGAAATGTTACTTTGATCTTTTCACTTAATACATATCCGTCAGTTTCAATAATTTGGTCATCTATATTCATAATATTGTCCAAGCCAAGTGATGTAGTTACATCAGGATTACTGTTTACTTTAAGTATGTTAATCTTATCACGAATAGTTTTCCCTGTTCGTGGATCAAAGATTTTTAAGTCTTTGTCAAAGTAGAATCTAGTTTCCAATAAGCTCTCAAAAACATATGATAGGCTCCGATAGTTAACAGTATACGTACTGCCGTCGTTAGTAAACAAGAATATCCAACTATTGTCTTGGTTTAAGTTTGTTATGTCGCCGGCGTTATCTGTGCTAAATGTCGTTGCTTGATTTAAGTTGGTAGCAGTAATTATAGCCCACGCTTGAGTTAAGTAATCGTAACGTAATCCGAATGTTTTGTATGTGCTAATAGCATCTACAATTGATTGTTTGAGTGTTGCTGGTAACACAGTATTCCACGGGGCGATGATGCTATCTAATTTTGCACCATTTGGTATATTCTCTGTTAGAGTAACCGGACCTTGTCCGCTAGACAAGTTTCCTACCCCCTGGTTAGTACCATCATCTGTTATTATCTTTATTCCTGTCCAGACATAATCCTTAGTATTAATTGTTCCACTAGTACCTATTACTAACCCGTTGTTGATATCAAATACATGCCCAGCAGGTGCAGTAAACTTAATTAATGCGCCTTGCTTTGCATACTTTAAATCACTTGTACTAAAAGAACCAATTTGAATTGGATTCCCGCTTGCATTCTTAAAATATCCCGTTGAAGTTCCGCTACCTTGCGTACTCCGATTCCACGTAGTACTCAATCCCGTTACGTTTATAAAAGGATAGCCATCATAGTAGTAATGCAGTGTTTCTTTGTTCTGTATTACTGGCTCGATATTTTTAGAAATAACATTACTAATATCATTAGATGTGCTGAATACAAAGTTAAAATTCTTCAGGGGATCTTCGCGATAGAAAATCCCGTCCTCAGCAACAATGTTAGTACTTGAGTATTTGCCGGTGGTGTCACGAACGTCCAAGTATCTACTAACGCCACTCGCTGTACGGTTAACTGCCTTGGCTTTAATAATATTGTTAAAACTGGTGAATGGGAGAATTTGATAATCCTCACCGTTAATCATTCTCTGTTGTGTATAATATTGCTGTTGGGCTTTTTCTTTAATACTGTTTAAGTTTTCTCTTGAAGATGCATTAGCAACAGTATATTCTAAACTGAGAACAAGTGTAAGTGTTTCAATTTGAGATGAGTGACTAACATACGGCATGTCAATTACAACTTCTGTAATATCTTGGGGTGAGATTTTATATGTGAATCCATTCCCAGTGCGGAAATAAACCCTGTAGTTGCCAACTGGGATGTCACTAAACACTCCGTCACCAAATGACAAACTAACTTGGTCAGCGGCGCGGCTGTTAACGGCGTATAGTTTCTTAACATCCTGAGTTAGGTTGTTGTATATAACATTAGTGCCATTAATGGCTGGAACTTTAGTCCAAACATCTTTCTCATTACCATTTGCATCTACATCGTATAGCCAAATGTCATTATTATCAACGCCGTTAACATCAATCTCAACAACTCTGTTCGGTAGACTTTCAGAAATATTAAAATCTAATGTTTGTAGGGCGCCCTGCTTAAAGTAAAAGAAGAATCCATTATTAATACTTGAAAATCCTTGACTATCGTTTTTATAAATGCAGGTTAGTGAATTTCCTGGCCGTGGCGTTTTCTCATATAAGAAGCTCGTGCCGCTGTAGGTTCCGTTGACAATTTCAAAAGGATATGCTGTGCCGCCTACTTCTTGTTGGAATTCAAAAACTGGTATTGTGCCATTAACAATGTTAATGTGATATTCATCTGTTGGCACACCTATTATAGTAGTACTCAGTGCTGGTGAGCCAAAGCGTTGGGTTTTGTCAAAGCTCGAGTTTAAAATTGTTGTGAACTGATCCAAGAAGTCTGTGTTAGTAGTATCACCCCAAATAATTTGATTGTTTTGTAAGTCATTTCCGTTACTATCGAGAACACTTTCTGTAGTCTGTACTGATTGCATTTTTAACATACCACGTGCAACCTGTGATCGTTTAGGAACATAATTAAGCATTTTAGCAATGCGGAGAACACTATCTCTACGCTCTGCTGTTTCTAGGAAATTCTCTCTAGCATTTAGATCTGCACGGAAATTAAAGCTCTGTGCAATATAAGCAATAAGATCAATTAATGCAATGTATTCACTTGACTCAATATAATCGTTAAAATCCTCAGGATAATAAGTCCTAAGATAATCAATCATTGTCTTACGAATAGTTTGGAAATCGTAGCTTTGGAAGTCGAGCTCTTTGAAGGTCTCGTATACCTTGCTCCAATCCTCACTAGCGAATAAGTTGCTTTGTCTTGTTGTGTTTGCCATAGTTACCAATCCATTTACTGTATTTATGGCTTCTAAAAACTACTACTATTATAAAATCACACAGTTTCAGTGCTTGTACGTACTTTGCCGTCTTGATTTAGGAAAGTAACTAGTAAAGTCTCAGTCTCGTTTGTTTTTACATAAAATAGACTAATTTGCGCTTGAAGGCCGTTGCCAATCTCATCAAGTAGTAGTTCTTGCAGGCTTACCCTAGGGTCATGGTCGAGTATTTCTTGAATCTCCGCAAGTAGTGCATTCTTAGTAGATTCTGTTATAGGTTCCATAATTAAATCATGAACACTTGACCCAAAATTAGGATTATTTAGTTTTTCACCCTTACGTATTGCAAAATGATTTAATAAATCTCTTTTAATAAGATCAGCATCTTCCAATCTCACACTACTAAATTCTGCGCCAATACTACTGTAACCTTTATATAATGTCATATCTATATTTAACCTTTACGAACCCTTAATTATCACATCGCCTGACTTGATCTGCCTGTTAAACTCACGAAGCAATGGCCCTTTACTTAACCCAGTTTCAGCTTTAACACGTTGAAGTGCGGCTGCCCTGTTTGCCCTGTATACTGATTCATTCGCAAGAGCTTGCGCATCTGCTTCAGTTAATGAACTGTTAATAATAGTGCTACCACCACCAGTAACTGTATGTGTGTTTAGTGTGCTACTGTAGAAGTCAGGTGTATAGCCTGTGCCATCTTGTGATGTTGATTGACTTACGGCCGCCGCGCCTTTCTGGAAATAGTTGTCATATTCACTAGTCATATTATTTGTATCAGGAACTATTGTAGTTCCTTGTAATGGTTTGGGGTCAATAAATTCGCCTTCTCTATACTTTACGGCAGTTGCGGCGTCCCCGCTTGCATATGTTACCATTGTCATGCCTGCAATTGTTTCTTCATCATCAAATTCGTAAATGGCACCGCTATCATACCCTGCTTGCATACTGTTAAACGTGTCTGTGTAGAACATACCTTCTTGGGCAAACCCGTTCATCCCAAACGACATCTTCCCATCTATACCGTTCTTGCCTGTCCATAACTTTGGATCGCTTAGTTGGGCATTAAATAGTGCTTCTGGTCTGACATATCCGTTTTTTTGTAAATTTTCCACTGTCGCGCCGAATTTCCCTAATGCACCAGTTATTGAATTTACGAAGGTTGCAATCCCACCACTGCCAGCAAGCTCAATCTGTCCTGCGGCCATATTTCTAATAGCCTTGGTGGTAAGTTTACCCATTGCGATTCCAGGATTATCTTCTTTAATAATACTAACAGGATCAATCTTTTGAGTATTAAGGAGTGCATTAACTCTATCGATCCCTGCTTTGCCTTTTGGTGTCTTGCCTAATGGGACTTTTGGTGTTAAGTCTGTACTACTACGAATATTGTCTACACTAACTGCAACATACTGTGATGATTGTGTAGTAACTCTATGATCCACAAATGGCTCATGGGTCGGTGCACGATCTATAGTAGTTTTTAAGGGTTTATCAGCATTCCAAAACCCTTTGACATCGCGCTTAGTATCTTTGAGTGTTTTCTCAGGTGCTTTGTTTTGTTTGCTAGCACCACTAGCAGAACTCTGCAAAGCGACACAACTTCCTTGTATTGCAATAGTGCCACCTGCTTTAAGATTCATTCCACTACCAGCTTGAATATTAACGCCGCCGCCGCTTTTTGCATGTATGCCGTTTCCACCGTAAACAAATGTTGAACCTTTATCACTATACAGATTTGCCATAGTTCCGCCCTCTAAATGAAGATTGCCATCTGCTACCATTTGGATTGTTGATCCGGCATGCATTTTAATACTACCATCCGCATGCATGTTGATGTTTGTACTACGCATATTAATACTAGTTGCACTATACACATCAATCTGTCCTGCAGCATCCATTTGGAACCATGAAGTTCCGGTGCTATTGCCAATATAAATTAAGTTCTCTTTGTCATGCATTACTATTTGATGTCCTGAGGCAGTACGCAATCTAATTAAGTTATTGTTGCCTTCAATATCACCATCATCAAGTACAAGAGCATGGCCCTTCGCCCGGGCCAGTCTACCTTCAACTGCTTTCGCTGTCTCTAAATCTAAATCTTGCCCACTATTTAATTTTGCATGCAGTGCTTTGTCATCGCCAATATCTAATCCGTTCTTTTTTAAACGGCGGCCCTTGCTGCTAATGCCAATAAGTTCACTTGGCGTTTCGCGAGCATAATTGCTAGATGTTAACCCACGGATTTCATCCTTATCCAATCCTTGGGTTTTAAGTTGCGTGGCTGCTTTTGTATCTATAGGCCTCTTTGGTTCTAAGAAGTCTGACAGTTTTTCTGGGTCGTTTTTTATATCATCAAAATCCAATCCAGGAGCTTTGGTGTGTCTTACTAGTTTGTCATTTTTAACAAAATTCTCGGTCATGCCACTTTCAGGAACACTCTGCATCATGTAAGTGTCAGGGGCGCAACCAAACCAAAATCCTTTTGTGTTGCGGCCTTCGGGAAATACACATAAAATAGTCGTGCCTATGTCTGGAGCAGGGAAAACAAAGCCACTAGTATTTTTAACTCTAACATCTTCCTTGCTCGCACTAGTCGCAACTTCAGTTCTACTATAGAACGGTGTTGCGTATTGCACAACACGCCACTGTGATTTGTCATCAGCTCGAGTAATATCAGAAAATTCAGGTATAAAGACCTCTACAGTACCCTGTCGTGCGGGATGACTATTAACTTTAATAATGCCAACAAAAACGCCTTTGTCTTCGCGCATGCCCCGAATGGATTCGCTTTGGACGTCCTTGTCACCACCACGTGATATTGCTCTTGTGTCTAATGCCATATTATATTTCCTTTATACGTCTTCATTTACAAGAAGATCAGTATTATTTCCTGCACGTTCCGATAAGATTTGTTGCACGATTTCACCAACTTCATTAACAACTTGTGGTAGGTTTTGTTCAATTTCTCGTGTGATGCTTGGTGGAATAATGTTTGTTGCAATATTAGTTATTGAACTATTCGCAAGTGATGTAATTTTTGCTAGTCCGTTATTTAAACCGGCGGTAATTCCAGGTAATGTCGTCGTTAGCTGTTTAAGAATATTATTATCTCTTGCTATAGCATTACGTTCATTATTTACTAGGGCTTCCCTGCTTCTGCCAACTTTAGTATTAATAGGTTGCATCTTTGCTTTAAACGCCGTTATATCTTGTGAGAATATCCCGGCCGTAAATGATGATGCAACAGTTAGTACTTGATACACACCATTGAATTCGTCTGAGCCATACTTTTTATTTGCTGGACTACTTGGATCTGATAGCCCGGAAAGATCATCATACCCGGTTGGTGTTTTAAAGTTCAATTGAAAATATGGCGCAGTTAAGTCATAATTAATCGTTCCGTCCGGTAGAAATGGGCTACTATAAATCTTATTGTCGTTTCCTTGCGGTTGCCAGAAAGAATCACCTGTTGGAAGGTATGCAGGGTCGCCAATTATGCTTATATTTGTTTGGATCATAGCAATGCCATCTTGCATGATACTAGTCATAAGGTCTTTGCCACGTTTTAGGTCTTTAGTGCTATCATCACTAATTGTCTGACCTTCTATACTTGTGGTAACGGATTTGCGCATCGGCGATCTTGAATTTGGGGTCTTGTCGTCCGTGGGATTTCCCGCGCCGAGTGTTTGAGCTTCGTAATACGCATTATTAAAATCTAAGCGTAAGTTAGTAATGTGTGTGTTATTACCAGTAAATATGTAGTCGTATACCTTGTGTACGCCTTCCTCTTTGGGTTTAGCCTGGTTAGCATGCGGATAGTCATTATAATATATGCCATTAGTTTCTATAGTCCACGTAATTTCGAACTTGTATCTGCCTTCTTTCTTATCCCATCCCCTGAATCCGGTTATTCGCGGCTTAACTTTAAACCATTGAATTGGCTTATTAGTAGTATTCTCTTTTGTATTTTTCTTCTTGTCTATGGTGTCAATGAGTGGAGCAGTAATATACGTGCTACCCACTAGTAAGTAATTTATTAGCTGTATAAGACTAGTGCCTTTGTTAACAGTAAAGTATTTGTTGGTTGCGTCTAGATTAATTTTGCCCTTCATCGTTGCACCGTACTGTTTGTACAGTTTTTGTGTTTTTTGAGGACTATTAAGGGCACTAATACGTTGAGTAATAATTTTAGCATTCAACATATCAGGCGGCATGTCAAATATCCACTTGTCTGATACTCCCGCTTCTTGGGCAATCGTTTCTTTTTTCTTGGTTTTTGGATCAATGTATGTTCTAGTTCGCACAGTCTGTGCGTCAAAAAACTTATTAACAGCATCTGGTAGAGTAGTTGATGCTTCCCCTAGCACACTCTTGGTCACTGGTGCCGGCGTTTCTTCTCCTTGGGTAGGCCTCACGACTTCCTTGTTAACATTAACAACTTTTCCGGCTAGTATATCACCCACTGTGCCAGCCTTGACTTGTACATTAATAGGGATGTAACTGCGAATTTTATTAAATACTTCATGATGATAGGGGATAGCTTTGCACTTATATATAGCGCCAGTTTCCTCTATACTAAATCTCATATTAAGAATTTTAATAGGTATGTATTTAGGTTTGCCAATGTTTTCAACTGGCTTACCAAGCTCATCATACCCTTTAAATTTTATTTCTAACAGGTAGGGCGTATGTATGTAACTTTGTTCGTCTTCTAGTGCCTCTTTGGCCTGCTCTTTTAATCTTTCAATAAACGTGACGCCTCGCGGCTCATTGATGTTAAAGCTAACGCTAATAGCATTAGTATTAGTGGTGCTCTTACTTGGTGATGTAGCCATGTTTTTAAGTTTTAAATCATCTAGATAAAAATCAACATCAAACTCCTTGCCGCCGTCATTGCCTATGCCCCCACTTCTGCAAATTAATATCTTTTTTGCTGACTGTGGGTTTAATGGATTTTTTAACATCTTTACATATTCTTTAGGCGTTAGCATATATAAAGCAATATTATACGTATAGCTATCATACGCATCTAAGGGATTGGCTTGTGGTTTGATTTTTATTTTAGATAAGTCTGTTGTTAGTCCTGCATTACCACCATTCCCGCCTACTTTTTTTGCATTGCCGTCCACTTTAGTTACAGTATTTCCATCACTTCCATCACCAGAGGAATTATTACCACTGGATGGCTTGCCACCACTTGGTGTGTTTTCACTAGGCTCCAATGTACTCGCGGATTTCCCATCAGATGTCTTACCATTGGTTGACTGTGATTCTGACTGTTTTGATGTGTCACCAGCTGATGGCGAGCGTTTTGAAATTCCGCCGCCGTTTTCCTGGGGGTTAGTAATAGGCTCAGAATTGTTACCTGTTGACGAGATTGTACTCTCATCACGTGCTTGTGGCGGGGGACTTTCCCTAGATTGCCCTGGGATTAGAGACTCGGGTGGTGCAGTTATTGGTGCTGGAGCAGCAGTTCTCCCTGTGTCAGTCGCTACACTGGGTGCACCGGATTGACCAGGCCAAAAACTGTCCAGTGCAAAAGTGCTACCGCCAATCGTGACGACTATTGGGCCGCCTTGGGCCTGGGTGTTTGCGGGAGAACCCACAACAACTGCTGGTAGGTCTCTTGCAATTGCTTCTTTAAGTGAAGATATTAATCCTACGTTAACAAATTTACCGTTAGGATCAGGAACGCCGTCTTGGGTGACACGAGTTTCTGCCTCACGGGCAATTAATTCACGTTTAGCAAATCCTATTTGGCGAGCTCCCTCTGCCGTAGCCCTAGTAGAATTCCCCTGTACTTCAGATGCTTCCTGGAATGTATGACTCTGTCCGCCTGAATCTACAACTGTAACTGACATGTTATAATCCTAATGCTTGTTCAATGGTATCTTGCTTGGGTAGGTAAATTTGCAACCCAACTACAAAATCCCATACTGGGTCTTTAATAGTATTTGGGTTCCGGACTTGAAACACCCACCATAGGTTTGGGTTGTTGTACAAATCACTAGCTAGTAGGTCTGGTCTATTTGTATATGTAGAAGTTATCGTGAACAATGCGTCATCATCATGGATCGGGAGATTGCGGTAAGACATAACGTCCAGAAAATCTCCATGCATTTCAGTAGTTGCATAAGCACTGTCTTGTCTATAATCTGCCATTATGGTGTCCCCCCAACTCCCCTAGGTCCGCCAATAAGTTTTCCAGCACTATACTCTTTGAGACTAAACTCCGTTTGTCTCTTCCTGCTTACTACTGGCGCTAGACTAATATTAATATTCATACTCGTTGGTACTCTAGTCACTGTCCTAATATCACCGGGCATTGATGCCTCAATATAATCAACACTTGGCTCAAAATCTTGTGTATGGTTTGTAATCACAACTGGAAGACTGTTAAACATCATCGGCCCGTGTCCACTAAACCGCAATACAGGCGGAGGGGTTCCTCTTGATGGACTCTGATCTTGGCCGAAGAAGCTTTTAGTAGAACTTTTAAGAAACCAAAGTACTGCTAACAAATAACTTGCCTCCTCTGGAGTATTTGCTGTGAATTGTCCAACCACAGTTATCTGATCAACTGAACTAGAATTGTATGATTGCTGCACATAGTTACTATGCGTTGGTGATGCACCTGCATAACTTGCGCTATAACTAACGTTAATAGTTGGCGTATACGGCCAAACGACACCGTCTGTTGCTCTAAGGGGTGACTGAATTTCATTTGTTGGATCTCTATAAAATATATCTCCACTTTGTGGGCTTAGTGATAATCTTACACGGATATCATTTTCATTACCAAACCCAATGTTTCGTAGCTTAGGTGCTTGGCTACTTGCTGCGCCTGGAAATAATCCATTTGACAGCAATCTAGCAGATTGAGATGTTAATATTCCCCTAGCAGATTTCGCTAGAAATCCATCACCAGGAATAGCCTTTTGTATAGCGTCACTAGCCAGTGACTGACTTTTACTAAGTACTCTTGAACTCAAATTATCAAATAAATTTGCCATATCGTAACCTTTTAAACTTGCTAATTGTATTTATTGGTTGTATAATATACATACATTAAAGGAATCCCTATGAAACGAAGAAGAAAGTACTTAAATAACCGAGACTTACTCAAGGAAATACACAAAAGCAAAAACTCGTTCTGTAGTTTTGTCAGTGAGGGAGATGATCGGTTTGACATCATTTTAGAGTCTATTGAGAAAATTAATATCAGGACAGTGGCGCAAGCTAAACGAAATCGAGCTGACCGCCTAGGAAAAGCTGCATATGAAGCGGCTGTAATAGATGATGACACAGTTAAACAAGCACAATTTGCTGTTGACTGGAAGAAAGTTCCAAAGACTGATCTTGTTTTTCGCATTATGACTTTTGATCATGTGCCGTTAGAGCCCGGTAGGAAAAAAACACCCAAACGGGTAGCTGATCATCATACACAATTAAACTTTCCGCCATTCCAACACTTTAAATTTAACAATGACAGTGTACTAGACGTCGTAGGCAAAAGCCACTGGGAAGGCGGTATGGGAAATGGTAATTTCAATAAGACACATGGACGAGTTAATGGCGAGCTTGCAATGATGTTTATGAAGCTAGTAGAAAGATATGGCACTCGCTTTAACTGGAGAAACTACACATATAATGACGAAATGCAAGGTAATGCACTAGCACAACTTTCTTATATGGGACTTCAGTTTAATGAAGACAAGAGTGATAATCCCTTCTCATATTACACAGCGGCAATTACTAATAGTTTTACTCGGGTGTTAAACTTGGAAAAGAAGAACCAAAATATCAGAGACGACATCTTAGAACAGAACGGGCTTAACCCAAGCTATACTAGACAGTTTGCACAACAACCCAACCCGGAACGTGATAAGTGAACCTATTTAAAAAAGCAATATTTTTTACAGACATCCACTTTGGTTTAAAGTCAAATAGTAAAACACACAATCAAGATTGTTTAGATTTTATTGACTTTGTTATTGAACAAGGAAAACTTAACCAAGCAGAGACTTGTGTTTTTCTAGGAGACTGGCATCATAATAGAGCCAGTATCAATATCAGTACGCTCAACTATAGCATACAGGCGTTTGACAAACTTAGTGATGCGTTTACGCAAGTTGTATTCTTGCCTGGTAACCACGATGAATACTATCGTGATACGAGAGAAATGAATAGTATAGCATGGCTTAAAAAATATGACAACGTAAGATTGTTTGATGATATTACCCAAGAAGGTGATGTTTGTGTCATGCCATGGCTAGTTGGAGCAGAGTTTGCAAAGGTTTCTAAAATAGAGTGCAAGTATATGTTTGGGCACTTAGAGTTACCTAGTTTTTATATGAACGCCATGGTACGCATGCCTGACATTGGCGACCTAAAGCGGGAGGACTTAAAAAGTGAGTCAGTGTTTACTGGACACTTCCACAAACGACAAACAGCAAAGAATATCACATATATCGGAAACGCATTTCCGCACAACTATGCGGACGCCGGTGATGATGCCCGTGGCGCAATGGTACTGGACTGGGGAGGAGAGCCTGAATATATTGAATGGCCAAATGCTCCAAAGTATCGCCGCTTTCTTTTAAGTGAAGTACTTGAACACACAGAAACGTTACTGAAGCCAAACATGTATTGCAGGGTTGAACTTGACGTTGATATTAGTTACGAAGAAGCGAATTTTATTAAGGAACAGTTTATACCAGAGTTTAGTTTACGCGAACTTAGTATTATACCTAAGGCAGGCACTGAAGAGCATGCACTAGATTTTGAAGGCGAAGTTAATTTTGAAAGTGTGGATAGTATTGTTACATCGCATCTTACACAATTAGATAGTCCGCAGTATGACAAAAATTTAATGCTAGACATTTACAGGAATCTATGATTAAAAGTTGGATTACTGTAAAATTTAAGGATCCCATCAATGCTGATATTCTAGTAGGGGTTAATGACGACTTAGTGCCAGTTAATATGGGTGCTAGATCAGTTAGAATAGAATACAATAAAAACTACACAGATGAATTTATGTTAAGAGTAAAAGCAATAAATGATACTATCTATGATAACGTTATTAACATAGAGGAGATACAATTTGAGGATTTTTGGATGATTAAAGATGAGAAAATTTTAATGACATCAACTCCTAATAACTATAGAGTATATGTTGAACTTTCATCTGATCATAATATATTGTTTTTTAGAGGAGAACTTACTCTGTCATATTATCATCCAATAAGAGAATATTTAAATGATTCATCACGTTAACCTTGGCACTGCTAAGACTGGCACTACGTGGCTATATAATAACTTAATTAAGTCTGATCAGATTGATTATCAAGGGGCAAAAGAACCAGCCGTCTCTCTGTTATCTAATTTGGATCAGTATAAGTTATATTTTTCTGAGTATAGTTTTAGTCTAAACTTTAATCCTAATCTATGGTCTATAGATTATGATCAAATTGAATTTATAAAAAAATATGCCAGTTATATAACTATTATACTAAGAAATCCTTATTCATATGCGAACAGCATGTATAACTTTCATAGCAGCACAAACGAAGACACAGAATATTTTCGATCGATTACACAACATCTAGACTATGTGGAAATTCTTAAACGGTGGCAAAGTGAAAAACTTAAAGTGTTGTTTTATGACGATCTAGAGTATGATCCTCAAGAGTTTGTAAGTTGTATTACTAAGTATGTCGGTTTAAATGAGATTTTAGTAGATCCTCTTCCCTGTAATGTAACTGTCTACAAGAGAAATATTAATCTTGACAGCAAAAGCGAAAACCAACTACAATACAACATAAAGAAGCTTGAAGACTTTCTCAATAAAGATTTAGGACACTGGTATAATGTTGCCGTGGAGAGAAAACCTAAAAAGAAGTAGGAAACAGTAAAATTTTCAAAATTATTGACTTATCAGTAAAAAACTTTATGAGCGTGGGCAATCAAACCCAAGCCATAGACTTTGATCGTAAAGACCTAACTCTTGTGCTTGGTGAAAACTTAGATCAAGGAGGTGACGATTCTGGCGCCAGAAATGGCACGGGTAAAACCACAATCATCAATGCACTCAGTTATGCTCTTTACGGTCAAGCATTAACCAATATTAAAAAAGATAATCTAGTTAATAAAACTAACGGCAAAAACATGATGGTTACGTGTGACTTTGAGTTGCACGGCATTACGTATCATATCGAACGTGGTCGCAAGCCTAACGTACTCAAGTTTATGGTTGGGGAAGTTGAAACTGAAGAGCAACAAGGCGACAGTAGAGAGACACAACACTATATTGAAAAGCTGTTGCACATGAGTCATGAAATGTTTAAGCATTTAGTTGCACTTAACACATACACACAGCCGTTTCTTAGCCTAAGTGCGAACGATCAACGAGCTATTATTGAGCAAATGCTGGGCATAACAATGCTAAGTGAAAAAGCAGAAGCACTTAAAGACCAAAATAAAAATACAAAAGATATGATTACTGAAGAAGAGTATCGTGTTAAGGCGGTCGAGGATGCAAACAAACGTGTTGAAGAACAAATTGATAGTTTTAGAGCGAGGCAGCGTCTATGGCACGCCAAGCGTGATGAAGATGTAGTTGGTCTTAAGGGC
>Ga0307995_1000938_pt1 | contig 18849 bp, 28 predicted proteins | sample EllFjometagen262_FD_203132 | JGI IMG/M metagenome (GOLD analysis project Ga0307995, IMG submission 203132) | Marine microbial communities from Ellis Fjord, Antarctic Ocean - #262 | ecosystem: Environmental > Aquatic > Marine > Unclassified | place: Southern Ocean | collected 2014-11-02
ATAACTTACCTCAATTAGCTAGAGGTGAGCTTGGTCTTGCAGTAGATACCCGTAAGCTCTACATTGGCAACGGCGGAACCGGCGCACCTATCACAGAGAATTTAGAAATTTTAACTAGTCGTAGTGATATACTTACGATAAGTGAAAGTTACACGTATAAAGACGCTCAGATAGGCTTTAATGCCCAGACAGGCACAGGTGCTGCTAGTCCTGTGGTGAGAACTATACAGAATAAATTAGACGACATGGCTAGTGTGCGAGACTTCGGTGCAGTTGGTGACGGGGTGACAGATGACACTTTGGCTATTAATCGTGCATTATACGAAGTATTTGCGAGAGAGCAAATTACTCGTGTACGTAGAATGCTTTATTTCCCAGCTGGTAAGTATGTTGTTAGCGGATTAATTAAAGTTCCTGCATTTGCTTATCTTAAAGGCGAAGGCCCAGATAGTACAATAATTTATGGTAACGATAGTACTGAAAACGCAGTTGTGCAATTTTCAGACAGCAAACAACAAGTAGACGCTGACGTGGGTAGTAGTAGTTCATTGCCTCCGCAATACATTTGTATTGACGGTATTACAGTTGAAGCAGGCGTTGATATTCCAGCACTACATGTTGATCAAGCTGAAAGTTGCTTTATTACAAATAGTAAGATTATCGGCAATAAGACAACAGCCCCAAGTACAGTAGGCAATAGTATGCCAGCAGTTAAAATTACAAGCAGTGCCAGCTATACAACCAAGCATATTAATTTTACCAACTGTGTGATCGGCTATCATAGTTTTGGTGTTAATTTAGATCATGACATGCATAGCATTAACTTTGACGGGTGTAGTTTTGATATTGCTTATAAAGCCGTTAAGATTGGTGAGAATGTCACAGGCACCACACCAGCAGTAACGGGCCCCAAAAGTGTTAAGATTACTAATAGCATGTTTGACAATATCTATAATAAAGGCCTACATGTATATGACGGAGACAACATTGTAAGTTCGTATAATTTATACAAGGATGTTGCGAATGCCGGATTGGGCGCAGGTAACGCCATCTCTCATGTCATCGACTTTAGTAGCACAGATAGTTTTAGCTTCGGCGACAGTTTTGATCGTCTAGATAACGATATTACAAACACAACGAAAAGGATCTATACTGGCGGTAAAAATATAGCACTTGGATCAACACTAGAGATTGGCAGTTACAACAGAACATATGGTACGCCAATCTCCTTGGCTAATAACACTGCTATTACTACAAGTGTTGCATTTGATGAAGATAGTGGACGAGAGTATGCTATTGAAATTGATTATCTAATTGATAGAAATAACAAGCGCCGGCAAGGAACATTAAGTATTGTTCAGGATGGCACTGCTCAAGTACTTGACGATAACTACTCAGAAAATAACGGCAATGTTGGTGTAACATTTAGTTTACTCAATAACTCAGGGCTTACTAAATTACGTTATACAACAGATAATCAAACGACCGGTAACCTTTACTTAACAATTAGAACTATTAGTCAATAACATATTATTATGTGGGACACCTCGATCCAAGATCGGTTGGCAATCTGGTTTGCGTTCAGGAAACGATTAGACAACCTAACACTTGAAAAAGCAGTGACTGAGGTTAATAATTTCTGGACAAGTGCGCCGATAAGTAATCAATATTACAGTATGGATTTGCCAGAGCAATGGCCAAATCCATGGAATTTATTAGTAGAAAATCACTACGATAATATTGCAACTGGCTTAGGAATGCTGTATACTATAAGTCTAATGCGACATAATCCAAAGGTTGAATTTAAGTGTGCTCGAAGCAACGAAAAAAGTTGTGATCGAGCACTTGTTTGGATACAAGATGGGAAATATGTGCTTAATTGGGACTTGTCGGTAAGAGTAAATACACAACTAGAACTACAATCATATAATATTATAAGAACAATCGATGCACAGGATCTAATAAACAATGGAAACTCAAGTACAAAAGCGTGATGGTAAGACAGAACATCTTGATCTCGAGAAACTACACAACGTAGTACAATATGCATGCGACGGCATCACAGGCGTTAGTGCCAGTGAAGTAGAAATTCGCAGCCATCTACAATTTTATGATGGCATAAAAACTGTAGATATTCAAGAGACACTAATTAAAAGTTCAGCAGATTTAATCTCAGAAGAAACACCCGGATATCAGTATGTTGGTGGCCGGCTTATTAACTATCATATCCGTAAAATGGTGTATGATGATTTTACTCCATGGCATATCTATAAGCTCGTGAAACGCAATGTTAAACTAGGATTTTATGACCCAGCCCTAGCGACAGATTACAGTGAGGACGACTGGAACGAACTTAATAATTATATTAAGCATGATCGAGATGATACACTTACCTACGCTGGCATGGAGCAATGGCGCGGAAAGTATCTTGTAAAAAATCGTGTAACTAATGAAATCTACGAAACGCCGCAGATGGCCTATATGTGTATTGCCGCAACTCTATTTGGAGCATATCCAGCTGAAACAAGATTACAATGGGTGAAGGATTATTATGACGCAATTAGTACATATGTTATTAGTCTGCCTACTCCCGTAATGGCTGGTGTACGCACTCCCCAACGACAATTTTCATCTTGCGTTCTTATCGAAACCGACGATAGTCTTGACAGTATCAATGCTACTGCCAGCAGCATTGTTAAGTATGTTAGTGCGAAGGCTGGCATTGGCATTGGCGCAGGTAACATTAGGGCAATCGGATCCCCTATTAGGAAGGGTGATGCTTTCCACACCGGAGTAGTTCCCTTCTTTAAATTATTCCAAAGTGCCACCCGTAGTTGCAGTCAAGGCGGAGTGCGTAATGGCGCGGCTACGCTCTATTATCCTATCTGGCACCTAGAAGTCGAAGACCTGCTAGTATTAAAGAATAACAAAGGCACTGATGATAACAGAGTACGTCATATGGACTATGGTGTGCAGTTCAATAAACTAATGTATGAGCGCCTAATTAATGGCGACAACATTACGTTATTCTCCCCGAGTGATGTGCCAGGATTATACGAAGCGTTCTTTGCTGACCAGGATAAGTTCCAGGAAATATATGAACGTGCTGAACGCAATACCCGCCTACGTAAGAAAACAATTAAAGCTAGTGCGCTTTTTAGTGCGTTTATGGAGGAACGAAAGAATACTGGCCGTATCTATCTAATGAATGTAGACCATGCAAACGATCACGGGTCATTTAAACCTGACGTTGCCCCCATTAAACAGAGCAATCTATGTTGTGAAATTGATCTACCTACAAAGCCATTAAACGATTTTAATGACGAAGAAGGTGAAATTGCGTTATGTACTTTGAGCGCGATTAATTGGGGTCTTATTAAAGATCCAAAAGATTTTGAAAAGCCCTGCACACTAGCAGTACGTGGATTAGATGCATTACTAACGTATCAGGATTATCCTGTAAAGGCAGCGCACAATGCAACAATAAAGCGACGACCGTTAGGTATTGGTATTATCAATCTTGCATACTTCCTTGCTAAGAATGATACAACTTATACTAATCCTGACCTAGAGCTAGTAGACACATATGCAGAAGCATGGAGTTACTATCTTATTAAAGCAAGTGCTGATCTTGCTGTTGAACAAGGCGAGTGTCCTGGTGTAGGTGAAACAAAATACGGCGATGGAATTACACCCAACCAAACCTATAAAGCAGACGTAGATGAACTTGTTAAGCACAAAGAACGTATGGATTGGAAAAGTTTACGCAAACAACTAGCAGACACTGGTATACGTAACAGTACACTGATGGCCTTAATGCCTGCAGAAACGAGCGCACAAATCAGCAACTCAACAAATGGCATTGAGCCGCCGCGCAGTTTTGTAAGTATAAAGCAGAGTAAAGATGGAGTACTAAAGCAAGTTGTGCCAGGTTATCCAAGACTAAAAAACAAATACGAATTGTTATGGGATCAGGAAAGTCCAGAAGGATACATTAAGATAATGGCAGTATTACAAAAGTATATTGACCAGGGTATTAGTGCTAATACAAGTTATAACCCACAGCATTTTGAAGATGAAAAGATCCCAATGAGTACTATGCTTAAACATCTTATTATGTGTTATAAGTATGGGATCAAGCAGTTATATTACTTTAACACTTACGATGGCGCGGGTGATGATATTAATGAGCGCGAGCAGAATGCGAATGCAAGTACAGAACTTACCTTGCCTAACACAGAAGAAGAAAACTGTGACAGTTGCACAATTTGATAGGACGAAATAGATGGCAGTTTTAAATACAACTAAGCACAATCACTTAACGAAACGAGCGTTTTTTGACGGTGATATTGGCATGCAACGGTATGATGAAGTAAAATACCGACAGTTTGATAAACTAACTGATCAGCAGTTAGGGTTCTTTTGGCGCCCTGAAGAGGTGGATATTCTACGTGATGCAAAAGACTTTAAAGATCTCACTGACAATGAACAACACATTTTTACTAGTAATCTAAAGCGACAAATTTTGCTAGATAGTGTGCAGGGTCGAGCACCAGTTCACGCATTTGGTGAGATTGCAAGTCTACCGGAGATTGAGAACTGGATTATCACATGGACATTCAATGAGTCTGTCCATAGCCGCAGTTACACACATATTATTCGCAATGTGTATAGTGATCCCAGTACAGTGTTTGACACTATAATGGATATTAAACCTATCATAGAATGTGCAGATAGTATTACCAAACACTATGATGAGTTAATTGAGAAGTCAGCATACTACAATCTTCTAGGAGTAGGAAACCATACTATTAATGGTAAACGTGTAGAGATCAATCTCTATGAACTTAAAAAGTTGTTGTATCTTGCCCTTATGAGTGTTAACGTATTGGAAGGTGTCCGCTTCTATGTTAGTTTCGCATGCAGTTGGGCATTTGCAGAACTTAAAAAGATGGAAGGCAATGCTAAGATTATTAAGTTTATCGCCCGTGATGAAAATGTACACTTAGCAAGCACACAGCAATTATTAAAGTTGCTACCACAAGACGATAAAGATTTTATAAAGATTAAAGCAGAGACACAAGAACAGTGTATTGCATTGTTTACTGACGCAGTTGAACAGGAAAAAGCATGGGCAGAGTATTTGTTCAATGATGGATCTATGATTGGCTTGAACACACGCCTATTAAGCGACTACATTGAATGGATTGCTAACAAGCGCATGCTTTCGGTTGGCCTAGTTAGCCCGTTTAAAACGCCAGGAGCAAGTCCACTGCCTTGGACACAAAAATGGATAAGCGGTGGGGAGGTGCAGGTAGCGCCACAAGAGACTGAAATTTCTTCATATATTATTGGTGGAACAAAGCAGGACGTAGATGATGACACATTTGGAGGACTAAGTCTATGATAACAATGTATACCAAGGATCTGTGTGGTTATTGTAGTATGGCAAAAGCATACTTAACTAAACTTGATCTAGAGTTTGGGGAAATTAATACTGATCACGATCCAGATGCACGAACATTTATGATTAGTGAAGGACATACTACTGTGCCGCAACTATATCACAACAATAAATTATTAATCGAAGGTGGCTGTGATGGATTAACTAGCCTTAGCTCTACGGAGATCCGTGAACGCATGGGTGACTTGGGATTATCTGATCTAAGTCTATGATGTACACAATAACTACAATGTATAAAAAAGGCATTCTTGACAACGCTGGAAAGGCAGTAACCAAGGCACTTGGGTTACTAGGATTTGATGGCGTTAACGATGTGCGTATTGGGAAGACATTTACACTAGATTGTGATCTGGATCAAGTTGAATTAGTTGCTAAACAAGTCACTAATGAAGTTATGGAAGATTACAAAATAGTAGCAGTTAATAATACAGATAAATATTAATATGGGAAGACCAGTAGTAAGAATAGGCGATATTAACAGTGCTGGTGGTGTTGCAGTCCAAGGACACATGAATATCACTGTTAACGGTAGGCCCGCGGCTAAACAAGGCAGCAGAGTCACACCACATCCATGTTGTGGCGCACCGGGGTGTCAAATACATTGTGTAGCAAAGGCGGCATATCCTGGTAGCATGCTAGTAACAATGAACGGAATACCTACACTTAGGATAGGGGACGTAGACACATGCGGTCATCCACGAGCAACTGGCTCAATGAATACTACCGCGGCATAGGAATATAAATGGCATGTATAACAGCAGTTACTAGTTTTGCGGGAATGAGCGCCTTGGGCGGCGCCGTTGCCGGCAAAGGAATAGGCAACCTGGGCGGAGGCATAGCACAAGCAATTGGCGGCGCCGCCGGCATAGCTGGCGCTGGAAACGCATTAGGAGCTATTGCAGGAGTAACAACATCGTTCCCTTCCTTGGCTGCATTAAAATCAGCCATACCGGGTGGAGCTCTTACTAACTTAACATCTAATATTAATATTGGAAATTTTGGATCCGCAATATCCGGTGGTGCATTATCGAATGCAATAAGTGACGGGTTTGCGTCTATTGGTGGCGGCACATTTAGTAGTGCACTAAGCTCCCAGGCGGGAGAGTTATTTGGTGGATCACCTATTAAAGCATTTCAGACATTTAATGGTGCTGAGGCATTTAGTCAATTAAGTCAAAGTCTTGCTGGCCCAATACAAAGCGCATTAGGTGCTAACTTTGGCCAAGCAATAAGCAGTCTTAATAGCGTACTTCCAGCAAGCGGTGATTTTGGTAATTTCCTCGGAGCAAGCATTCCTAATATACAAGCCGCAATAACAAATGGTATGAGCAGTTTAACTAGTGTAATTGGGGATATGCCAAACTTCTCTAGTGAATTAGCTGGATTAGGCACAGCATTTAACCTGGGTAACTTGTCGGAATTTGGCAATCCCGGGCAATTAGTGCAACAATTAAGCGCGGTTGGTGGGTTAGGTGTCACTGGGCTTACATCAGCTTTGCAGGAAGTTGGGCTTGGTGATGTTAATATAGCAAGTTTAAGTAATGGCATGTATAATGATGCTCTAACAGATGCATTAGGATTTGTGGAGAATCCAGTAATGCTAGCCAATGCACAAAAATTACTTGGTAGTAGTGTTCCAGGCCTGGAAAGTTTAGCTGATTATACTGATATGGCAAAAATGATGCCTGCTAGTTTTAGTAGTGTTCCTTTTGATAACTTTGATCAGTTTAGTAGTCATTTACAAAGTGTTGAGTTAGGAAGCCTTGCGAACCCGGGACAATTAGGTGGATTATTAACGTCATTACAGACGGTGGATATTCCAAGTATTATTAATACACAAAATGTTATAGATCCCGGGGCTCTAGTAAACCTAACAAATAATTTCCTTGGAGGAAGTGGCACAGGTGGTGCAATTTTAACAAGTGACTTGATGGGGAGCGTAGGAGGTATTAACCTTACTGTTCCACATGCAGGATGGACTGACGCTGTTACTACTATTAGCAATGATGGCGGATTTTCGGCAGTTAATGCATTATATAGCCAGATGCAGGATGGTATAGATGGATCTTATTTAAGTGGACTGGCAACAGATGGCGCAACAACCATTGATGATCCATCAACAGGTATAAGTTACGAAGAGTTGGATAAGTTTGTTCTAGCAAAAGCAAGTCAGATTGAAGGCGCGATCGCCGCAGTTGCGGCCACATACCCAACTGAATCATCAGTTGCAGAAGCAAATTGGACGCCTATGCAGAAACAAGTTTATAATGAGAAGTTACACGCAGGTAAGACAGATTTACAATTAAGTTTACGATCAACCATGCCAGAAAATGCGTATCACTTTGTTACAGGACATGTACAGCGATCTGCTAAAAGTGATGTAGCCAGCATCGTTGATGGTATGACTGACCAAGCAATTGCAGATGGCGATATATATGGTGATTATTGGAGAGCTTTCAATGCAGAAAGTAAAAATAAAAATCTCGTAGAACCTTATAACATTAGATGGCGTAATGAACATCAAGAAGAAATTGGTTATACTTAATTAGAATAACTTGACATTATCTTAAAACCCTGTTATAAATATACTTGTAATGTTGAAGCATATTCAACGATAGTAAGACCCCGGGGCAGTACCGGGCATCTCCACCATAAGCACATTGTTTAAAAAGGAACAATGTTCTGGGTAATAACCAACGAGACACTAGTCGGCAGTGTGCTTTTGATGGGGATGAAATAGGTTCGATTGCTATTCAGTAAGGTATGTGGAGTTGCCGGGATCTAAGCGCCGTACCGCGAAGAAAAACTATAAGAGCAAATGATAATTTTGCATCTGAGGACTATGCCCTAGCGGCATAGTCTAAAGGGGTCCGGAGGTACCTGGCAACAGAAACCTCCACTTTCTATAAATATTGTGTGGAAATAGAAAGCAGAAGTATGAAACACATTTTAATGGTACTCTTAGTAACAACACTGCCAGCGTGTGCTGGGGTACCTAGTGCTATGATCTCTATAGGCACCTGGGTTGGAGATGGACTTGTTCAGGCACAAACAGGCAAAGGTATTGTTGACGGGGTAGTTAGTGATATAACAGGTAAAGATTGTAAACTTGCGGATGTGTTTAAGAGTAATACAGACGTTTGTAAAGAAATACTAGACAAGAAAACTCAAAAAACTGGAAAAGAAGCAGTCAAGAGTGAATCAAACAAGTAAAGGATTATAATTATGGGTAAAAGAATGTTACCTGGACTTGATAAGAAGTCCAAACATATAAAAACAGTTTCGCATAGGCCAATGAGGGCTAACCCAAACGAGGTTCAATTCAATGAAGTGACTCGTAAATGGGAACTCCGTAAACCTGAAATTACATAATTGAATTAATTGCATCTCTCTTCCACTCAATATTAACGATAAATATCGATACAAGGAGTATCGATAATGTATGAGTATAGAGTCAATGTAGTTCGGGTGGTTGATGGTGACACTGTAGATGTTGACATAGACCTAGGCTTTGGTATGTGGATAAAAGATGAACGTGTTCGTATTATGGGCATTGACACACCAGAAAGTCGCACCAGAGATAAAGTTGAAAAGAAGTTTGGTCTCGCAAGTAAAGTAAAACTTAAAGAGCTACTTGGCAAAAAAGCTATTCTCAAAACTCAAGTAAGTAAAAAAGGCGAAGATATGAAGGGCAAGTTCGGACGTATCTTGGGTGATTTTATTGCGTTGGACGGTCGTATGGTTACAGAAATTATGGCTGAAGAAGGGTATTGCGTCCCGTATTTTGGTGGATCTAAAGAAGACACCCAAGCAGCTCATATGATTAATAGAGAACGACTAATATCTGAAGGAAAAGTTATTCTATAACGGTTGACTCGCGTCAGTAACATGTTATACTGATAGTACAGTTTAATTAATATGGAGAAAAACCTTGAGTATGCAGATTGAAGATACTAGGGAAATTAGTGATAAGGCTATTGATGTAGCTACATCAAATATTGTTGGCATTCTTATTATCGGATTCATGCTTGGCGTTGTTGGATTTTGGTACGTAGGTAAACCTGGCAATATCGTTGAAGTTGAAAAACGGATTATAGTTGAGAAACTGGTGCCTGTTGATAAAATCGTCGAGAAGATTGTTGTCAAAGAGGTAGAGGTACCCAAGATCGTTGAGAAGATCGTTATTAAGACAGTACCTTACACTCGTATTGTGTACATGCCTAAAAAACATACCAACATTAAAGTAAGCACATCAGAACGTTATTGTATGGCTCTTAACATATATAGAGAAGCAAACACTCAGAGTATTGCTGGGCAAATTGCTGTTGCTAGGGTTGTTATGAATCGTGTGAGTGATAGACGTTATCCCGGCGATCCATGTGGCGTTATATATGACGGACCACAGCGCGAGTCTTGGAAAACTAAGAAAGATCCTACCCTTGCAGACGCAGACCGTAAGTTTAATCCTATAAAGTTTAGATGTCAGTTTAGCTGGTATTGCGATGGTAAAAAAGACGAACCAGCAAATCTTGAAAGTGTAGCATGGAAAGTGGCAGACGATATTGCTTATCAAGTACTTGCATATGATAAATGGAATGGTATTGTTGAAGGCGCGACACATTATCATGCAGACTATGTTAAGCCTAATTGGAGTAACACTCTTAGATTGGTTACAAAAATTGACGATCATATTTTTTACAGACGTAACTAGTACATCGCGGTTAATTTAATGCTATAATTAGCTATAAACTCTCATACACAAGGAAATTACAAAATGTCAGAAGACACAGACAATAATATTGTGAAATTAAGTATTGTTAAGCCTATAAAAGAGGTTGAAATAGATGTTGAAATAAGCGATGATCCATCTTATGCGGTGATATCAGTATTGGAGGAGATGCTAGACCGTGCAAAGAACGGTGAAATGCTAGAACTTGTCGCTTGTAGTGTTGATTCCGGAGGAGATGCTTGTATACATGTTAGTTGTAGTGATATGTTGGGTTCCATTGGGTTATTTGAGACCGGTAAGCATATTCTAATGACAAAATACCAGCAAATTAACGATTAGAACCGGTTGACTCTGCACATGTTCGTGCTATTATATATATAGTTAAACAACTTGGAGCATAATATCATGTTAAAACAGTTTAAATATGCAGTGCCTACAGAACACACTTATATAGAGTCTTTTGCTATAAAGCATAAAATCTCTGATGCTGCTGCCCGCTATCATTTGGAAAAAATGGTAAAGGAAAACGTACTCAGTCGTAGTTATACTTACTTAATGATTCAATTAGATTATAATCATCCTTACCATGCAAATGAGCGAGCTCAACGGCACGTAGAGTATACTCCTGTATGAAACGGTTGGACTATAACGTAATCTGTGCTATTATAAGTTATAGTTAGAAAACACAGGCAAGGATCAAACAAAATGGTAAACAGCTACGCCGCAAATATGGATGATATGGTTCTCCGCGCTCGTGCATTTGCAACCCGCGCTCATACTGGGCAAGTTCGCAAATACACAGGAGAACCCTACATTATGCATCCAATTGAGGTGTCTGAGATTGTAGCCCGCCACAATGGCAGTAAGGAGATGATCGCAGCCGCATTGCTACATGATGTAGTGGAAGACACAGACATTAACATAAATGAAATACGTGCTGAATTTGGTGATATCGTTGCTAACTTAGTTGATGATCTTACTGATATAAGCAAGCTAGAGGACGGTAATCGAGCGTTTCGTAAGGGTTTAGACCGTGAGCATACTGCTAACGCCAGCGCCGCCGCAATGGCTGTCAAAGCCGCTGATCTAATTAGCAATACCAAGAGCATTGTAGCACATGATCCCAGCTTTGCCAAGGTGTATCTCCAGGAAAAACGGGCCCTTTTGGGCGTTATGTTTAAGATTAAACACACAGAAATCTACAAAGAAGCAATAAAAGAAATAGTAGAACCGGTTGACGTTTAGTAGACCCGTGTTACTATAGTTATAGTTAAACAATACGGAGAGACGACATGACAAACTTAGAAACAGCATTAGACACAATTTCAAAAATCGAATCTGATGAGATGAGTGCAGTAATTGGTGCTATTAAAGATCGCCAAACAGCTATTGCTCGAAAAGCAGTACGTAGTTTCGTAGTTGGTGATCGTGTTAAGTTTAAAACCCGTGACGGCGAGGTACAAGGTGAAATTACGAAAGTTAATCGCAAAAACCTAGTTGTTAAAAATTTGTTTGGTAATAGTAGTTTTAGAGTTCCAGCAGGATTGTGCAAGCCAACTATTGGAATCGGCGGCTAACATGGACAATGAGTGGAATTTCCTCTCCCCCAAGGTGTCATCTAAGGATAGGGACACCTTCGGGTTTGATGACTGCGGTGACGGTTCTAATATTATTCTTGAGGATAGCTGGATTATGGCACACATTATGCATAATGTTGGTATATTTCCAAGCGTGGGCCAAGCCCGCAAGAATGGTTGGGACATGCCAATCCCAATGGGGTTTAGTGAGTTTACAGTTGGTAAAATGAAGAAGAAAGTCTGGATCCTAAATGAAATACCAGAATAGATATTTTAAGCCTAAGGAAATGAATACTGAAGATCATTTCCTACTTGGAAATATTTGGCCCGTTGAGGGAAGCAAAGGCAATTCATATGATGTTGAATTGCACCCAAGTGGATTTGGTTGTTCTTGCCCGGGATTTGGATTTCGTGGCAAATGCAAGCATGTTGTGTCTGTTGTAGGACGTTTGCTAGAAGAAGATATACCAAAGTATTTGGTAATTTACTAGTAAATACTAGTATTGTTTATAAAGTAAGAATTGAAAGGGATATCATAATGATTAAATCTATAGCAATAGCAGGCATTTTAGCTCTAAGCCTCACTGGTTGCCTAACCAACCAGCAAGGCGGCGCTCTAATCGGCGGCGGCGCAGGGGGGCTGTTGGGAAGTAGTATTGGTAAAGGAAGTGGCAACACTGCCGCAACTATTGGCGGCGCGGTGCTCGGAACTATTGTCGGCGCAAAGGTTGGACAGGGTGTTGATGATACTGATGCATTACTTGCACGGGAAAATGCACGTAGAGCACGTGAAGTAGAAGAAAAATCACGTCCTGTAATTGTATATTCACGTGATGGATATAGTAACTTGCACCCAGCTCATCCTTGTGCAAAATACAAGAATGATGGAGCTAAAGCTGCATGTAACCGTGGGTTAGCTGAAAACAGAGTCAAACGACAACGTGACCTCGAAAATCAAGCATATAAAGATGGGTTAAATCGCTAGAAGAATAATGATTAACGAATTGCATGAGATATGGAATATCGAATCTGCACATATTACCGGTGATGAATTTACAGGCTACGAATCAGCATATGATGAATTAGACACACATACAGTTGCTACTTATAATGCTGATCCAGCTGGCACTATTGATAGTGTATTCAACATTTACAGAACTATCGGCTTAACACCAATCATTTATTTTACTGAAATAGGCCTTGCTAATAAAGTAAAGCAAGTTAGTAAGATGAGTTATAACAGTGTTAAGGATAACAGAATCAGTTTAGGGAACAATAGAGGGCAGGATATTAGTCGTTTTACGTTTCCTAATATGATGACTGCTGAACCAAAAGGCAGAGGGTCAAACAGTCTCAGAGACAGATTCCTAAATGATGACAAGCTCAAACGTGCAATACGTATTTGCTTTGAGTTTAGGGAGGGTCAACACCTTGTATATCCAACAGCCATGCGTAGAGCATTAGAGCTTGTAACTGGCGAGAATGTACAAAATTTTAAGAACCAAAATGCCCGCGCTATTGTTGAACATTTATGTCCTGTTATGTGGGGCAATGTGTATGATTATAGTGCGGGTTATGGCGGGAGATTATTGGGCATCACTAGTAGTAATATGAGATATAACTACACAGGTATTGATCCTAATACTGAGACCGTTAAGTACCTAAACTACCTAAATGGACTATTAGACAATCCAGGCACTATAGTGCAAACTGTAAGTGAGGAATACCAACCAGAGAACGTTGACTTAGCATTTAGTAGCCCACCCTATTTTAACTTAGAGAAGTACAGTGATGAGCCCACACAATGCATGGTTAACTATACAACATTAGATGAATGGTTTGATGGATATGTTGCTCCAACAATGCAAAATATATATAAGGGTTTGACATCAGATGGTATATTTGCAACTAATATTGCAGATTATAAGACATATGGTCAAAAGGAGCCTGTATTAGTAGTAGATCGTTGGATTGACATGGCTAAGAAGATTGGTTTCAAGCACACAGCCACTATTAAGATGATGCTTAACACACGACCGGGGGTGGGAAATAACAAACTTGCTGGAAAAGAGAAATCTGAGGGTGTGTATGTATTTTGCATATAAAGAAACCGCCCAATCTATTGCTAGATGAGCGAACGTGTCAGCGCCTTGTCCTGACTAGCGAATTCTTTTTAACACTGTTATTTATCATTTTAGTATGATCAAATGGCGAAAACCGATAGACATTCCACTAGGTCATGTTATTATAGTTATAGTTAAACAATATGGAGATAGCAAATGTTTGTTATTATTGAAAACGACGAAATTATTAGTAACTCAGTAGACTTGGGTAACATCAGCGAAGACGCGATGGTTATGCAAGAAATGGGTCGCAACGTTAAGGTCGAAGAATTGGACGACTGTCAATGGAGTGTGGCGTTTGATAAATTGTTTAAGATGGAGGTAACACGTGGTTAAAAAAATAACTCCCCAAGAAGCAGAAATGATAGAAATGCTTACTATTCCTACATTTCTTAATCGCACAATTAATGAAAAAATAACGTCTGTTGGATTCCAAACTGTTGATAGTATCCTGTATAAGGTAGATGCGGATGGCAACTTGTTTAACGCTAAAACTAATAAGCTAAAGAGTCGTAAAGACAAATAATGAATGTATGGCTACACACTGTGATTGCAATCGTGTCACTATATGCTGCGTATTACGCAGGCACTAACTGGGGACGCAAAAACCAGATTGGTGCAATTTTCACTGTTTTGATTAACTCGTTAGAATCTGATGGATACATTCGAATGGCATTTGATGCTGATGGTGACAAGGAAATAATTCCCATTTCTGAAATAGAACGTATTGCAGTCATTGAAGCCTGCAACAGAAAAGATAGTAGTTCATGACTTTAAAGTTTTTAAAATATGTCGGTGAGATTGGTGGAATTGTTGGAGCGTTGATGCTCGCTCTTAACAGTGATGCTATTTCGGCATATGGATATATTTTCTTTACTGCAAGCTCATTTGCTTGGACATTTGCGGCAACCCAGATGAAAGAATGGTCTCTTATGAGAATGAGTCTTGCTTTTTCAGCTATCAACATTATGGGTCTTTACAATTGGTTTATCTAAGCCGCCGTGACCTAAAAACAATGGACTTCCTGCGTCGTCAGGCAATAGACAACGAAGGTGCAAGTAATGCAAAACTTGCCGCTTGTATTGTGCTGAAGGGTAAGATCATTAGCACAGGCCGTAATCAGCTAAAGACTCATCCGTTTGCATCACAATATAGTAAAAATGCCGATGCAATATATTTGCATGCAGAGGCAAATGCTATTATAAACAGTCTTAACCATATTAGTAAAGATGACATGGCTAAGAGCACCCTGTATGTATATAGGATTAAACGCCCTGACACGCATATGATTAAGGATACAGCATGGACGCCAGGCATTGCAAAGCCCTGTAAGGGGTGTATGAGGGCTATCGTAGAGTTTAACTTTAAACGGGTAGTCTACACAACTGATAGGCCCGAAGAGTTTGCCGTAATACAATAAATACAGTATGGCAAATATAACAATTAAATACAAAGGCCTTACGGGCTTACTATATAGTTTGACGATTGATAATGGGCAAACATTTACACAGTTACGAGCTGCAATGATTGCAGACGAAACTCTTACTGCGAGTTATTATGGTAGAGTTAGTATTACTAAAGGCAGTACGTTATATGATAGTACAACCAATGCAAGTGTAACACTAGCTACTGCTGGCGTTATTGCTGGGGATATTGTATTCACTAGTTCTACTGAACAGAGCTCTAAGCAAGTAAATCAAGAGATGGTTTTAGACATTGCGGCACTCAAACGAGCTGCAGGCGGTGATACTAATAAACCATATTATCGTGCAAGAAGCACATACGATGTAACCAAGTTACCATCGCGGTATGTAAATGATACAGTAACAGACAATGCCGCGGCCCTTGCCGAAGGCCGCCCTTGGTCATAAATTTTTTTATCGATTTAACACAACAGGGGTAGTATAATACATTTATGTTTTTAGGAATCTTAACACTTATTGTGGCTCTATGCATATCTGCAATTGCCGCTTATTATAGTATTATTGGGTTAACGGCTATATTTGCCGCGGCATTTCTTCCTATTATTCTTATGGGTAGTGTGCTAGAGATTGGTAAACTTCTCGCAACTGTTTGGCTACATCAGAACTGGAAAAGAGCTCCTAGGGTTATTAAACTCTATCTGACTACAGCCGTTATTATACTCATGTTTATTACGAGCATGGGTGTGTTTGGTTTCCTTAGTAAAAGCCACATTGAGCAGAGTAGTATTGGCAAAGAGCAGTTAGCACAGGCAACAGTCGTTGACGAGAAGATGGCTCGTATTGAAGCTAAAATTAGACGCTGGTCCGCTGACATTAAATTGCTTAATGCTGGTGGTAATAGCGGCAGGATTGATAATCTAATTAAACGTGAACAATTACGTATTACAGAAGCTAACAATGGTATCAAGTCACAGATAAATGCAGAAAATGCAAAGATACCCGGATTACGAGAGCAATCAGATAAAGAGATCACACAACAAAACACGCGGTTAAATGATGCTGCCCGCCGTACGGGCTTAGACATAAAGCAAGCAGAAGCCCAATTGGGGGTCTTAGATAAGGATGTTGAAGCATATACTAGACAAGGAACCCAAACAGGAGGTGTGTTTACGGCTGATGTTGATAACGTTCGTAAAGGCGCAGAGCTACGCAGGTCACAAGCAACAGAACGTACACGACTAAATTCTAATATATCGAGGGCTAAAAAGAGTGAGCTAGGCGTAGCTTCCGCAGCACAAAGAGAAATTCGCAATATTAATAATAGGCTTGCAAAACAAATTGCCGCTGTTGAAGTCCGCATTAGGGAGATACGATTGGGCATTAAGGGTACGGTTGATACGGCTAATGCTAATATTGCCACGTACACTAATAATGCAGGCGACAATAACGCCGGCACTGATGCTAAAATTGTAGAACTAGAAAAACTCATTGAGGGTGTGCAACCCACGATGGATAAACTTCGTGAAGATAAGTTTGTATTCGAAAGACAATACAGACAGTTTGAAGCAGAGGTCGGCCCTGTAAAATACATCGCTGAACTTATATACGACACTTCGGATCGCGGCATGCTTGAACAAGCAGTGCGATGGGTTATTATAATAATAGTAGCAGTTTTTGATCCACTAGCTGTATGCTTAGTATTAGCAGGAACAATGACTATATCATGGTGGAGGCGAGATAAAGCAGACGCCAAAAGGAAGGAAGACGATACACCTACTGTTGAATCGAACAACACCAATACTAAATTAATTGAGGAACTTGAAATGGAACTACAAAAACATAACGATATTTTAACCGAACTTGAGAAATTACTTGACGACAATATGGGTAAAATGGACCCAGCGGAATTTGCTAAACTACAAGTGGAGTACGATACGTTGTTAGAAGAACGCGAAGCACTAACTGGTGCATTAGCGCAAGCCAAAGAAGAATCTGATGGCTTAGTAGATAAAATTGTTGCTACTGAAGAAGAACGTGATGACCTGCAAACTCGCCTAGATAACGTTTCACAAGGCAGTATTGCATTTGAGGCTCGAATTACTGAGTTGCTTGGTGATGTTACAAAACTACAGGCAGAAGTAGAACGTAGGGATAAAGTTGTTCTTAAAATGGCTGAGAAATATCAGTTAGTTGAAAAAGATGATTTTGGTAATTCACTAGTAGCAGATGCTAATAATGATGGCGTGCCGGATATATTCCAAGATGACTTATTTGATGATGAAAAGGATATTGATCTACCAAAAAATACGTAGGGGTGCCTGATGCCCGGGCCGTTCGGAGTACCCTAGACGTCAATGATGCGGCAGATGTTAGTTTTGGCACAGAGTTCCCACAAGCGAACAAAGGTGATGTATTTGTGCGTGTAGATTTTATGCCAAATAAAATTTTTAGGAACACAGGTGAGCGTTGGATAGAAATACCAAAAACGTACACTCAGATATATTTAGATAGTAACGAGTACATTGCTTATCTCTCTAAAGAATTAGCAATGAAACGCATGGAAATTGAAGACCTAACATTAGAGGAACAAGAAGAAGTTGCAAAATATATTGGTAACCGTAGTAACAGAACCTGATCTATATTTCAATGAACACACTAGTTTTTTGATAATTGGTGATGAAGTTTACAGTAAAAATTTTAGTGAATTCTTGAGTAACTACACGGAGTCAACTACTGTGTTCATTGGTAATACTGATAATAATATAAGTTGGCTAATGACAGCATATGCACAATGCACCGCTGTTATATTGGATGCTAGTTATGATGCGTTTTTAACTGGCCTCTTTATTGACAAATCTAAGACGTTTTACTATAATAGTAAATACAACGTAGACGTGATTAATATTAACAAAATAGACGACCCTATGGATTTTATAACTCATTGGGTTGCACAAAATTGAGGAACATATGAGACAAGATTACGAAGTAAGAAAAAAAGGACTTAGAGTCGAAGTCAGAAATAACAATATTACGAAGGCTTGGCGTAAATTAAAGCGTCGATTGCAGGACGAAGGAATTACGCAGGAACTACGGGAACGTAGACATTATGAGAAGCCAAGTGAAAAGCGTAATCGAAAAAAAGCAATGGCTATTAAGCGTTGGGAAAAGAAACGTGAAGAGATTGCAGATAAGTGGTAATTGACCATTTTTGATCATTAGTGTATAAATACATATGTAAGTTGCTTATAATAAGGACTTGCAGTTAAAAAATTCTTGCTTATAAAAGGAGAAATGCAATGAACAGTACAACATTAACAACACTTGACCTTCCAGGTCTACACCGCAGTTTTATCGGAGTAGATCGTTTACTATCGGCGATGAACGCCAATTCTAATCTATCACACGAAGGTTACCCTCCATACAATATCGCACAAATCAACGAAGACGAGTATATGATCTCGTTAGCTGTTGCTGGCTTTAGTATGGACAATCTTAATATTATCACAGATGGTAATCAATTGAAAATTGAAGG
>Ga0307995_1000948_pt1 | contig 18750 bp, 12 predicted proteins | sample EllFjometagen262_FD_203132 | JGI IMG/M metagenome (GOLD analysis project Ga0307995, IMG submission 203132) | Marine microbial communities from Ellis Fjord, Antarctic Ocean - #262 | ecosystem: Environmental > Aquatic > Marine > Unclassified | place: Southern Ocean | collected 2014-11-02
CTTGAACTGCTTCATCATCTTGAGCGAATGCTGCAGAAGATAATAAGACACTGGAGATGATAAGTAAAGGGAATAAAAATGACTTCAAGTACCTGTTGATGTTCATCCTATTTGTTGAATGTAATATATTGTTCAAATAATTTTTCTAAAATATCAGAACAAAAATAAGTGATACTGACCTTTTAAGGTAGCTTAGAAATTAAGAATTTATTAATTTATAACCATTCTAAATAATAATTAAGATTTGTTAAATAAGGGTGCTTAAAAGATAAAAAATCGTTTTTTTGTAATATGAAAAATAATCCTTGTAGACTCCTTTGTTTACTAATCTTATTCGGGACAATTGATTTTGTACATTCTCAAGAAGGCACAATAATGGTTAAACAAAACCCAAAGCTGGATAGTTTATTTTTAAAAAAAATTGAATTGGATCGAAATCGTTATTCAACTAACTATTTTACACTTCAGCTGTATTATGGAAATTTAGAAATGGCGAATAAAATTATAGAAATTTCAAATAATAACTATCCTAATATTTCTGTAGAATTGAGTTTTGAAACCCCTAACTATAAAGTACAAGCAGGAAAATTTAAAAATAAAATCAAAGGATTAAAAACTTTAGACACAATTAAGAAAGTTTTTCCTTCTGCTTTTTTATTAATGAAAAAAGAAAGCTTATAGCGATTTTTTAACGGCTACCTCTTGGTAACATTCTAAAACATCCCCTATAATTATATCATTATAATTCTTTATTTGAAGTCCACAATCATATCCCTTAGCAACTTCCTTAGCATCATCTTTAAAACGTTTTAAAGATGATAATGTGCCTGTAAAAATTACCACACCTTCTCTTATTATACGAATTCCAGAATTTCTGTAAATTTTTCCTGAAATGACCATAGAACCTGCAATGGTTCCAACTTTTGAAATTTTATAAGTTTCACGTATTTCGACAGTTCCTGTAATCTCTTCTCGTATTTCAGGTGAAAGCATCCCTTCCATGGCATCTTTGATGTCATTGATGGCATCGTAAATAATGGAGTAAGATCTAATATCAATCTCTTCTTTTTCTGCAACAGATCTTGCATTCCCCATTGGCCTTACGTTAAATCCAATTATTATAGCATCAGAAGCAGAAGCTAGAAGAACATCCGATTCGGTAATTGCTCCAACTCCTTTGTGAATAATGTTGATTTCAATTTCTTCGGTAGAAAGTTTTTGAAGCGAATCTGTAATTGCTTCCACAGATCCATCTACATCTCCTTTAAGAATGATATTTAATTCTTTAAATTCTCCCAAAGCGATACGTCTTCCAATTTCATCAAGCGTAATATGGCGTTGAGCACGAACACTCTGCTCTCTAATAAGCTGGGTTCGTTTTGCAGCAATTTGTTTTGCTTCACGCTCATCTTCTAGCACATGGAAAGTATCTCCAGCTTGTGGAGCACCATCTAAACCTAGTATAGAAACAGGTGTAGCGGGTAGTGCTTCATCCATATGAACACCTCGTTCATTAAAGATGTCTTTTACTTTTCCACTTTGTTTTCCTGCAAGAAGGTAATCTCCCATTTTAAGGGTTCCATTTTGAATCAACACTGTTGAAACATAACCTCTTCCTTTGTCTAAAAAAGCCTCTACAACAGTACCCTTAGCCCTTCTAATTGGATTTGCTTTTAATTCTAAAAGCTCGGCTTCTAATAATACTTTTTCCAACAACTCCTTTATCCCTGTTCCTTTTAGGGCAGAAATATCCTGAGATTGAACTTTACCTCCCCAGTCTTCTACCATCAAATTCATGCTAGCTAGAGCTTCTTTAATTTTTTCTGGGTTAGAATCCTGTTTGTCAATTTTATTAATAGCAAAAATTATAGGCACTCCTGCAGCTTGGGCATGACTGATTGCCTCTTTAGTCTGAGGCATAATATCATCATCAGCCGCAACTACAATAATTGCAATATCAGTAACTTGCGCACCTCTAGCTCTCATCGCTGTAAAAGCTTCATGACCCGGTGTATCTAAAAAAGTAATTTTTTGACCATTCTCAAGGGTAACTCCGTAAGCACCAATATGCTGAGTTATACCTCCAGATTCTCCTGCTATTACATTTTCACTTCTTATATAATCTAGTAAAGAAGTTTTACCATGATCTACATGCCCCATCACAGTAACAATGGGAGCTCTTGGCACTAAATCTTTCTCTTGATCTTCTTCTTCAATAATATTTTCCTCCTGCTCCGCCTTTACAAAGGAAACTTCGAAACCAAATTCATCGGCTACAATTGTTAAAGTCTCTGCATCTAAACGTTGATTCATGGTCACCATTATACCCAAACTCATACAAGCAGATATAATTTCAGAAGAGGAAATATCCATCATCGTAGCAGTTTCTCCAACAGTAATGAATTCAGTTACTTTGATCACTTTACTTTCAGCCTCAAGCTGAGCCATTTCTTCTTCAGATTTTTGGCGATGCTTAACTCTTTTATCTCTTCTGTTTTTGGCTCCTTTAGATTTATTTGATTTTCCTTGAAGTTTCTCAAGTGTTTCCCTAACTTTTTTTTGTACTTCTGCCTCTGTAGGCTCTTCTTTTTTAACTGGTTCCTGCCGAGGCTTTCGTTGATTGTCTTTTTTGAAATTTGAATTTCTGGCAGATGGCTTAACGTCTTTAGTGATACGCTTACGCTTTTTCTTACGCGCATCTTCAACAATTTTTTCCTTTTTATTGACCTCTTCAAGATTAACCATTTGTCCTGTTTTTACAGGCCCTGAAAGTTTTTTATATTGGGTTTGAATTGTTTCGTTTTCCTCAGAAGCAGACTCGTCTTTGACCAAAGAAACTTCTTCCTTTATTGTTTTATCCACTACCTCATTAAGCTCTTCAACTATTGCTTCCTTGGATTTTTCAACAGCCATTTCCTTAGGAGCATTTGCCTTAGGGCTGGATTCAATTATCTTTTTAGCTTCTTTAGTAGGAGCCTTCTTTAAAGCATCTAAATTAATTTTTCCTAAAGTTTTAGGCTTTTCAATTGCAACTCGATTTGATTTTAGCGCTTCTTTACTTAATTTCTGAGCTTCTCGCTTTGCTATTTGTTCTTGACGTTCTTGTTCTTTTTGCTCTTGAATCAAACGAAGCTCCTCTTTTTCTTTTCGTTTTTCCTCACTTACTTCGTGAGAAGCCACTTTTTTAGATTTATCTGTTTCAAACTCATCTAAAAGTACGCTATGTACTTCCTCAGTAATCTTCGCAGTAGGTCTTGCTTCAATATCAATTTCTTTTTGAGCTAAAAATTCGACAGCACGATCCAGGGAGATGTTTAATTCTCTTAGCACTTTGTTCAGTCGAATACTCGGTTGGTCAGCCATATATTTATTTCTCTATATGCAAAAATAGAAATTATTTTTACAGTCCCTTATTCTTCAAATTCTTCTTTAAGTATTTTAATAACGTCTTTTATCGTCTCCTCTTCAAGATCCGTACGTTTCATCAAATCTGCTACCTCAAGTTCCAAAACACTTTTAGCAGTATCTAAACCTACTTTTTTAAACTCTTCGATCACCCAGCCTTCAATTTCATCACTAAATTCTTTTAGCTCAATATCTTCTTCAACACCTTCGCGGAAAACATCAATTTCAAAGCCAGTTAACTTTCCTGCTAGGCGAATATTTGCTCCTCCTTTACCAATAGCTTTTGAAACTTCTTCAGGGTTTAAAATAACCTCTACACGTTTATTTTCTTCATCAATTTTCAATGAATTTACTTTTGCCGGACTTAGGGCTCTTGAAATAAAAAGCTGGATATTATCTGTGTAATTAATTACATCTATATTTTCATTTCCTAACTCGCGAACAATACTATGAATTCTAGAACCTTTCATTCCAACACAAGCACCGACTGGATCAATTCTATCATCATAAGAGTCAACTGCAACTTTTGCTTTTTCTCCTGGTATTCTAACTGCCTTTTTGATTGTGATTAATCCATCAAAAACTTCTGGTATTTCTTGTTCAAATAATTTTTCTAAGAAAAGTGGAGAGGTTCTTGATAAAATGATTCTGGGCTTATTTCCCCTTAATTCAACCGTTTCGATAACTCCTCTAACGTTATCTCCTTTTCTAAAAAAATCACTAGGTATTTGTCGATCTTTTGGTAAAATAATTTCATTACCATCATCATCTAAAAGGATAATTTCTCTACTTCGAATATGGTGTACTTCTGCCGTGTAGAGTTCTCCTTCACGATTCTTAAATTGATTAAAAATATTTGTGCTGTCATGCTCAAATATCTTAGCCACTAGGCTTTGTCTTAAATATTGAATCGATCTTCTTCCTAAATCAAATAATTTTACTTCTTCAGACACATCTTCACCCACTTCGAAATCAGGTTCTATTTTTCGAGCCTCTGAAATCTGAATCTCTTGATTAGGATCTTCTACAGATCCATCTTCAACTACTATCCTATTTCTCCATATTTCTAAATCTCCTTTGTCAGGATTAATAATAATATCAAAGTTTTCATCCGAACCAAATTTTCGCTTCAACGTGTTTTTAAAAACATCTTCCAAGATGACCATAAGGGTGACACGATCAATTAATTTATCGTCTTTAAATTCTGAGAAAGAATCAATTAAGGCTAAGTTTTCCATATTCAATTATTTTCTATTTCACTAAAACTTTCGAACTGACAACATCAGTGTAAGAAAGTGTTTTTTGTTTTGTTACTGTTACTTTTCCTTTTCCAATTGGCTTTGGCTCCCTTTGCTTCCATGTCATGGTAAAGGAATGAGCGTCTGCCTCTGACAATAAACCTTCCATTGATGGTCTATCAGAAAATTCTACATGAATTTTCCTTCCAATGTTTTTCTGATATTGTCTCTCATTTTGCAATGGGCTGCCTACACCTACTGAAGCAACTTCTAGTGAAAAATCATATTCATCCCGATCCAATTGATGTTCTATTGCTCTACTAACACTCACGCAATCTTGTAGAGTCACTCCCTTGTCTCCATCAAGTATTACTCGAATACTGTTGTCAGATCCCATAGTGAAATCAATCAAAAACAAATTAGGATTTTGATCTAATGCTTCTTGCAATAATTTTTCTATTGTCGATCGAAAATTCATATCAAAAAAAAGAGGGACCTTATAGTCTCCTCTGTAGTTTAGTTCAGAATGTCTACAAATATAATAGAATTTTCGTGGATATATTTATTGTTTTTAATTTTTTTTAATTTGGTTCTTTTTGGTTTACATTTGTTGTCTTTATTTTAAAGAAAACATAAATGCTTCCTAAACCATTAAGGTCAGGATTTTTATTCAAAAAACACACTAAAAAAGAACAGACTCCTTTTGAGAGGTTGTTTGAGATTTTCAAGGAATTAATCACCCACACTTCAGGAGATTTTGATGAAGCTATCGATTGGCTCAGAGAGCTAGATAAAGAATATAAGCTTACTGATAATAATTACACTATTGATGATTTTATTGAAGAACTGAAAAATAAATCCTTTGTAAAGCCAAAGAGTGGTTCTGGGGGAAATGGAGAGGGATTAGAGTTGACCACTAAGACCGAAAAACTCCTTAGAGAACATGCTTTAAAACAGATCTTTGGAAAATTAAAAAAAACAGGTTCTGGTAACCATAAAACCAAGAAATCGGGTCAAGGTCAAGACAACACAGGAGAATTTAAAGCATATCAATTTGGGGATGACATTGAGAAAATTGCAGTAACAGAAAGTTTCAAAAATGCTCAGATTAGAAGTTTGGGTTATGATTTTACCTTACAAAATGAGGATTTGGTGGTAGAAGATGCTTTTTATAAAACTCAAATGAGTACAGTTTTGATGATCGACATTAGCCACAGTATGATCCTTTATGGAGAAGATCGAATTACACCCGCCAAAAAAGTAGCAATGGCTTTGGCTGAACTCATTACTACACGTTATCCCAAAGACACATTAGATATTTTAGTCTTTGGAAACGATGCACGCCCAATTGCCGTTAAAGACATTCCTTATTTAGAGGTTGGACCTTACCACACCAATACAGTTGCAGGCCTAGAGCTAGCATTAGACATGCTTCGTAGAAAGAAAAATACAAACAAGCAGATTTTTATGATTACAGACGGTAAACCCAGTTGTTTAAAAATGCCTGATGGAAGCTATTACAAGAATAGTCTAGGTTTAGATGAAATAATTATTGAAAAGTGCTATAATATGGCACAACAGGCCAAAAAATTACACATTCCAATTACCACTTTTATGATTGCTCAAGACCCTTACTTAAAACAATTTGTTAGGGAATTCACAAAAGTCAACCAGGGAAAAGCCTTTTTTACAGGACTCAAAGGATTAGGTGAAATGATCTTTGAGGATTACGAAACAAATAGAAAAAAACGCTTAGAGTAAAAATAAGATAGATTATTTAAATGAAAAGAAAAGAAAATTCGACACTAGGAGACTTAAAAAAAAGTGGGTACTTGCCCCAATCCATTCAAGAAGAAATCGCCTCCAATCTTCGTAATCGCTTAAAAAGTGGTAAAGCCACTTTTGAAGGCCTTATTGGTTATGAAAATACGGTAATTCCAGATGTAGAACGTGCGCTTCTTTCTGGACACAATATCAATTTATTAGGTCTTCGTGGACAAGCTAAAACTCGTTTAGCCAGACAAATGACTGGTCTTTTGGACGAATGGATTCCAGTGGTTGAAGGGTCTGAAATTAACGATGATCCTCTTGATCCAATAAGTAAAGAAGCTCAAAATTTAATAGCAACTCATGGTGAAGATACACCAATTACATGGCTTCATCGTGATGATCGTTTTTTTGAAAAATTAGCTACTCCTGACGTTACTGTTGCCGATTTAATTGGTGATGTAGATCCTATTAAAGCTTCTAATCTTAAGCTTTCTTATGCCGACGAACGAGTTATTCACTTCGGAATGATACCTCGTGCACACAGATGTATATTTGTATTAAACGAACTTCCTGATTTACAGGCACGTATTCAAGTTGCTTTATTTTCTATTTTACAAGAAAAGGAAATTCAAATTCGTGGTTTTAAATTACGTCTTTCTATTACGCCATTGCTTGTATTTACTGCAAATCCAGAAGATTATACTAACAGAGGAAGTATTGTAACTCCTTTGAAAGATAGAATTGGATCTCAAATTTTAACTCACTATCCGCGTAACAGAAACATTGCAAAAGCAATCACTAAACAAGAGGTTGTTCTTGACAAGGAAAAGATCAATAAAATTCACATACCTGAATTAGCTCGAGATATTATAGAACAAATTGGCTTTGAAGCACGCAAAAGTGAATATGTAGATTCTAAAAGCGGTGTGAGCGCTCGAATGAGCATTACTTCTTTTGAAAATCTAACTAGTGCAGCTGAACGAAGGTTGCTTATTAGCGGTGACTCAAAAACGAGTATTCGACTAGTTGATTTTTTAGGAATTATTCCATCCATTAATGGCAAAATTGAATTGGTTTATGAAGGTGAGCAAGAAGGAGCTGAACAAATTTCTTATCATTTGATTTCTGAGTCTATCAAAACACTTTTTTTAGATTACTTTCCTAAAATCGAAAAACTGGAAAAAGAAAATGAAGATGGTCCTTATGATGAATTGTTAGGTTGGTTTTTTCAAGATAATGAATTGTTTTTAGGAGATTCATTATCCGAAAAAGAATACCAAAAAGCACTGGAACAAATTAAGGGTATCGATTCCATAATAGAGAAACACCAATCCAATTGTGCAAAAGAGGATCGTTATTTTATAATGGAATTTTTACTTTGGGGGTTAGAGGCTTATAAAAAACTGAATAAGTATAGAACCCTAGAAGGGTTTCAATTTAAAGATTATTTAGGAAGTTATATAAGTAAACTTTAAAACCTATCGGATTAGAATTTAATCCGTCAAAAATAATAATAAATTAAAAAACCCTTGAGAATTCAAGGGTTTTTTGTTGGCCCACTAGGGATCGAACCTAGACTCTTCTGTACCAAAAACAGATGTGTTGCCAGTTACACTATGGGCCAAAATGAAGTTGCAAATTTACATGATTTTTTATTTTTACAACTGCTTTTTTCAAAAATTTATGTTTCAATAAATGTGAAGTATTCTGATACTTCTGAAATCACTAAATAAATTATACTTTTACTTAAATTAAGCTGAGATAATGATCCAGATTTTTATTACCGGAGGAACCTTTGACAAAAGTTACAATTATCTTAATGGTGAATTATTTTTTGATGAAACTCATATCCCCGAAATGCTTGGGAGAAGTAGATGTCAATTGGAAATTGATGTGGAAACCCTAATGATGATGGACAGCTTAGAAATGGAAAAATCTAATCTGAAAAAAATCATCAATGCTTGCGCAATTTCTAAACATCAATACATTGTCATTACTCATGGAACGGACAAAATGGTCACAACCGCAAAAGCACTTGCAAAAGCACTTGCAAAAGCAAATTTAAAAGACAAAACTATTATTCTGACAGGCGCTATGATTCCTTATGCATTTGGTAGCTCTTCTGATGGTTTTTTTAATTTAGGATGTGCTTTAGCGTATGTTCAAATTTTAAAACCAGACGTCTACATTACTATGCAAGGACAATATTTTTTATGGAATAAAGTTCAGAAAAATAGTATTAAAGGCTGTTTTGAAAAAGCCTGATTTTTATTCAAAAACCCAATATTATAGAGGGTATGCTAAACAATTCGAATAGTTTTCTTTTCCTTGATTTATCTGTACCTTCGTTACTTTAAAATTACAAAAATCTAAAATGACTGAGAAAAAATATAAGCTTTGGAACCAAAGTATAGGTTGGGCTATTTTTATCGTAGCACTTTTTACCTTTGGAAGTACAGTAGAACCAACCGCAAGCTTTTGGGACGCGGGTGAGTATATTGCCACCTCAGCAAAACTCCAAGTAGGACATCCTCCCGGAGCTCCATTCTTTCAGATGATGGGTGCTTTTTTTGCTCTTTTTGCAACTGGTCCCCAACAAATTGCAATAATGGTCAATTTTATGTCTGTTTTTTCAAGTGCTTTTACTATTCTTTTTCTGTTTTGGACTATTACACTTCTTCTTCAAAAACTTCCTTCATTTAAATCACTTGACAGCTTTTCTGAGAGAATTGGTTTCTTTGGAAGTGCAGCAGTTGGATCCTTAGCTTTCTGTTTTTCAGACAGTTTTTGGTTTAACGCTGTTGAAACTGAGGTGTATGCAATGGCTACACTTATTCTTTCGTTACTTTTTTGGATGGGGTTACGATGGGAAAAAGAAATGAACACCCCACGAGGTGACCGTTGGCTGCTAATGATTTCATTTGTGATTGGGCTTTCTTCGGGAGTTCATTTTTTGGGCCTTCTTACCATTCCCTCTTTGGGAATGATATACTATTTTAAAAATTATGATAAGATTACAGTTAAAGGGTTTATATATGCCAACATTTTAGCAATAGCTATACTATTAGCTATTTTTAAGCTACTACTTCCTCTTACTCTTTCCTTTTTCGGAAATGCAGAAGTCTTTTTCGTGAACACTATTAGACTTCCGTTTAATAGTGGAACCATTATAGCTACAATCTTATTTGTTTCTTTTTTCTATTATAGTTTAAGATATACTAGACGGAAAAGCTGGATAAACCTAAATACTGGTATTTTATCTACGTTATTTGTATTACTAGGGTTTTCGTGTTGGATTATGATCCCTATTCGAGCAAATGCAAATACTGTGATAAACGAAAACAGTCCTTCAGATGCAAGGTTACTTCTAGCCTATTATAATCTTGAACAATATCCTGAAACAAAATTATTTTATGGTCCAATGTTTTCTGATATTTATGCAGGGCAAGATCAAATAGAACCATATATAGACGATAAGCCGAAATATGAGCGAGACACAGTTTTAGGCCAATATAAAATTGTGAACTTTTGGAAAGATGCTCGTTTTAATTCAAACCGTTTACACAATGGAGTTTTACCTCGCCTTTGGAGCAGTGAACATGCTGGAAATTACATGAATTTCACTGAACCATTAGAGTTTTCTGTTAAATCATCATATCGGTCCAACCCAAAAATCCAAGAACGTGTTAATGAATTTAGAGAAGACATTACCGATGGATCTGTATCCGGTGATGATTATCATGAATTTCTTAAAACTTTTAGTCCTTATCTTAATATTGAAAAACCTTCCTTCCTTTCCAATTTAAAATTCTTTTTTGAGTATCAAGTTGGCTATATGTACTGGAGGTATTTTATGTGGAATTTTACTGGTCGCCAAAACGATTTTCAAGGAGAATATAATATATTAAAAGGAAATTGGATAAGTGGAATACCTTTCGTTGATGAGCTAAGATTAGGTAATCAATCTGAATTACACGATGATGAAATTAATAACAAAGCAAGAAACACCTACTATTTTCTTCCATTTATCTTAGGGCTTATTGGTTTGTATTTTATTTATCATCAAGACCCTAAACGTTTTTGGGTATTGATACTATTCTTTCTCTTCACAGGATTGGCACTTAAAGTGTATTTAAATGAGCGTCCTTTCGAACCTCGCGAAAGAGATTATGCTTTAGTGGGGTCTTTTTATGTTTTTGCTATATGGATTGGCCTTGGATGTATGGCGTTAATTCAAAAACTGAAGCAATTTGCATTACAAAAGTATATTCAGCCTGCTGTGGTTATGTTATGCCTTCTGACAGTGCCTGTTTTAATGGCTTTTGAAAATTGGGATGATCACGATCGTTCCAAAAGATATACTGCTCAATCTATGGCACGCTCTTATCTGCAATCTATACAGAAAGATAAAGGAGCTATGATTTTTACTATCGGAGACAATGACACTTTTGCCCTTTGGTATGCTCAAGATATTGAAGGGTATCGAACAGATGTTCGAACTATCAATTCAAGTTTGTTGGGAACTGATTGGTACATAGATCAAATGAAACGGAAAACCTATGAGAGTGAACAAATACCCTCTCAAATGACCCACGATTTATATGCTTATGGTGTTCGTGATGTTATTCGCTATCAGCCTGTTTTAGATTCTGTGCGTTGGGATATTAAAGATTTTATGAACTGGATTTCAAGTGATCATCCACAAACAAAAATAAAAGATCTTCTTCAAAAAAGCGGTAGAGATGTTGATCAACTTCCTGAAAGTCAACGTGAAGGAGTCTTTTATCCTACTAATAAAATTAGAATTCCCGTCAATAAAGAAAATGTTTTAAAAAGTGGCATTGTGAGCCCTGAAGATGCAGATAAAATAGTATCTTATATAGACATTGATTTACCAGAGAGTGCACTTTTAAAAAACCAAATGATGATGCTAGATATCGTTGCCAATAATGATTGGAAACGACCTATTTATTTTACTGGGGGAAGTTACTCTGATTCTGAATATATTTGGATGAAAAAATATCTTCAACTTGAAGGATTAGTTTATAAATTAGTTCCAATTAAAACAGATTTAGGGAAAAATAACCCATATTTAATGGGGCGTATTGACTCAGATTTGATGTATGACATTGTTATGGAGTGGGATTGGGGGAATTCAGAATTAACCGATATTTATCATGACCCCGAAACACGTAAAAATAGTATTTCATATCGAGGTAATATGGCGCGTCTTTCAGAAAAGCTTATAAATGAGGGTAAAAAAGATAAAGCAAAAGTCATAATCGACTTAGCCATAGAGAAAATGCCAATTGACTATTTTGGATTTTACAGTCTTATTGTTCCTTTTGTAGACGGATATTATAGGATAAATGAAAATGAAAAAGCAATAGATCTTTCAAGACAAATCGGCGAAAAATATGCTGATAGACTGGTTTACTTTAATTCATTAGACGCAGACTTACAATATAGTCTTGGCGAAGAAATTATTACAGAAATTGAACGTTACAGAACTCTAGTAGAGGCTGATCTAAAACATGCCGAAAAAGCAGATTTAACTTCTACCTTAAATAAATTCTTAGCTGTCAGTAAACCCTTTAGATACCTTTATGGTGATTATGAATTTTATACCAGTTTAATAGATTTTGTGGAAGGATATTATTTGGAAGACGAAAATGAAAAAGCACAAGATTTAGCCATAAATATTACAGGAGAATTTAGTAAGCGCATTGAATTATATAGTCAGTTTTCACCAGAAAATCAATTAAGCTTAATCAGTAGAATTAAAAACGAATTTTTAGACTATAATTATCTTGTTCAAATCATAAAAAGAAACGATAGCTCATCGTTTTCTGGTGAAATAGAAAAAAAATATAACGAAAGCAGGGAATTGTTCTTATCTGTTTTAAGTGCAGAGAGTAAATTTGAAGAGAATTGAAAAACTAGGATTTATACAATATGATCTTTCAATAAACTAATCAAAGTATTAGCATCTTGTTCTCCACTTTGGCGCCATACCATTTCACTGAACTTATAAATCATAAGTGTTGGTAAAACCTTAACTCGAAGGGCCTCAGAAAGCTTGAAGTTTTTATCAAAATCAATTTTGATAACCTTAGCTTTATCTCCCAAAGCAGCCGCTACATCTTTAAGGATGGGATGCATAATTGATGATTCTGTATCCTCTTGCCTATAAAAAGCCAATAATATTGGTATTTCTTCATCTAATAATTCTCCGAATTTTGACATAGTTGAATTAAATTATAAAACAAATGTAAAAGAAATTGATTAAATCTCTGTTTTTGACTTCTTTAAAGTAATCACAGTAACCTCTGGCCAGATTCCCACTCGTCCAGGATAAGCTAAATATCCAAAACCTCTATTTACATTAATCCGCTGATTTGAATCGCCATAGACCCCTGCCCATTGCTTATAACGCCATTGAGCTGGGCTCCACTTAAGCCATCCAGGTATTTCAATGCCAAATTGCATTCCATGTGTATGACCGCTTAATGTTAAATGAATCGTATAAGGATGGGGTAAAACCTCCGCCTCCCAATGTGATGGATCATGGGACATTAAAATTTTAAAATCTTCTGATTTAACCTTTTCAAGAGCTTTATTCAAATCTCCTGCTTTTTTAAATCCACCTGTACCCCAATTTTCAACACCTACTATAGCAACTCGCTCTCCGTCTTTTTCTATAAATCGAGATTCATTTAATAATAAATCCCACCCCAAATCTTGATTTGCCTTATAAAGATCTTTCATGTTTTTGAGCTTTGCTTCTTCAGTTTCCCAAGAAGTGTAATCACCATAGTCATGATTTCCTAAGACTGAAAAAACGCCTTGAGGAGCCTTGATTTGTTTAAATAATTTAATCCAAGGGAGCACCTCTTCTGATTTATTATTAACTAAGTCTCCCGTAAATAAAACAACATTAGATTTTTGTTCATTAATTAAATCAATTCCATATTTTACCTTTTCAGGATTATCAAAACTTCCGCTGTGTATATCTGAAATTTGAGTAATCTTAAAACCATCAAATACATCGGGGAGATCATCATACTCTAATTCGTATGAAAGTACTTTGTAATTGTATTTTCCTTTATACATTCCATAAAGCAAAGATGCAAAAGGGATAGCTGCTAAACCTAATGCAGTCTGAGAGACAATCTTTCTTCGAGATGGGTAAAAATCAGTCTGCCCAGGCAACTTAGAAAAGTAGGCGTAAATTGATTGAGGTATCCTAAATACATCTTCTACCGCTAAAACAATAGAAATGACGATCTGAAAAGTAAAAAGGGTAATAAAAAACCCTATTGCATACATTAGTCTAGGCTCCATACTTGAATTGCGCTCCAAGACCAAGGTATGAATCAGTAAATTTCCTAAGATTAGGATTACTGCAATTCCATAAAGCAGAAGAATTAGCCGATTATTAGTTAAAGTTCTAAAGCTTTGAAAACTATACCATTGAAGAACAGAGAAAATTAGAATCGGCAAGATCCATCTCATATGCGAATTTTTCAGCAAAGATAATGAGTTAGTCAATCAATAGCTAATTCATTTTATCCTCCAATATCTTGAGCCATTCTTAATGCCCTTCCATCTGAAAGACTTGCTACAAAACAACTTGCATTAAGCAATGTTTCATATAAACTTTTCCCAGCCATTGGAGTTCCCTCAGGAACCAAAGAAAGAATTAATTTATCATGCGTATTTGATTTCTCTTTAAATGTCCTTACTGCTGCATGGGTTAATTGATCTAATAAAACAGATATTGCGTGATGACCCACAACTTCTTTTTGAATCACCTCTTTGGATTGATAAATATTTTTAACACTTAACTTAATTATATCTTCCATCTGAGCTTTGTACTTACTTTTATCTAAAAGTGAAGTTGAAAAGGTTCCTGTTAAAATGGAATCTTCATTTTCAATAAAAACACGAACTGCGTCTTGAATCAAACTATTGATTGCTAGAGCTCTCAGGTAACTTACTCTTTGCGACTTATGCTTAAGTTGACTGTATTTTTTAGAATCAATCTGTTCACGAACTAAATTAATAAGATACTCTAAAGCATAATCTTCTGAAATCCAACCCAAGTTAATTCCGTCTTCAAAATCAATAATAGTATAACAAATATCATCTGCTGCTTCAACTAAATAGGCTAATGGATGACGAATAAACCGATCACCTTTCTTGAATCCCAATTCTTCAGAAAGTTCATTAAAGAAAGATCTCTGACTCTGAAAATAACCGTACTTTTTATCTGCTACATGTGAAGAAGGTTTAATCGGTAAACTCCCTTTAGGGTATTTAATAAAAGCTCCTAAGGTCGCGTAACTTAAACGTAAACTTCCAGGTGTTCCTTCTATCGATTCTGTTAAGATTTTTAATCCATTTGCATTACCTTCAAAATCACATAAATCTTGAAATTCTATAGGGGATATTTCTGGTTGAAATGCTTTTCCTTTCCCAGTAGTAAAGAAGTGTCCAATAGCTTTCTCTCCACTATGACCAAATGGAGGATTTCCAATATCATGAGCTAAAGCTGCTGCTGCAACTATTGCCCCGAAATCATTCGCTTTATAACCCACGGAAGCTTCAAGATAGGGATGCTTTTCTAAAATAACTCGGCCAGCAATACGACCTAAACTTCTTCCCACAACAGAAACCTCAAGACTATGAGTTAGCCGAGTATGGACAAAGTCTGTTTTAGAAAAAGGGATGACTTGAGTTTTATCCTGTAAACTTCTAAACGCATTTGAAAAAACAATACGATCATAATCTACTTCAAACCCCAAGCGTAAGTCATTTTGTTCTATACGGAGACGCTTATTAGTGTCTCCAAACCTTTTTAATGACAACAATGATTCCCATTTCATAGAACAAATTTAATATTCTTATTGCTTATGTTAACTAAACTTTATTTAGAAAAATCTACCTCTTATAGCTTCTATGATACTCTTCTATTAATTTCATCATACTGTTAACTAAGTCCTTTGTCTCAAGTAAAATGTTGAAATATAAGGTCGTGTTTTTTGGGCTCGATTCTTCAGTTCTTGTACGATCAATTTGAGCTTCAATTTTTTCAGATATAAAACCTGAGATTTCCTCTTTTTGTAAAATTATATAAAAGATTCTTTCGAATTTTTTGGCTGAAAACACTTCTATTATTTCACTAGTTAGAAGCTCTAGCCTATCCTTAATTTCTTGAAGATCCTTAAATTGGTTGAATTTTAATTTCTTATGTTGATTTACAACATGCTTATAGCTTTTCTTGGATATAAACTTTAAAGATTGTGCTATATCAGTTAGATACGATAAAACCGTAATATAGAAGCTACTTCCCCTTACGCTAGTTTCATCTAAATTTTTAATTAAAAAAAAGATATTATCTCTTAATTCTTCAATTTCCTTATCCATCTTGACTACTCCTTTTTTACTCTTTTTAAGTAAAGCAGAATCCTGCTCGGATAGACCTTGAAGGAAACGAGTATAAATTACATTTGATCTTGAAATAACATTAACAATATTATCTGCACTTTCTGAAATAATCCCTTGAACCGTAGTGCTTTCAGACTTTTTTAACTGAGAAGAACTAATGAAATTAGTTTCTTTCTTTTTATACTTAAAAAAATTTTTGACTGCGAAAATAACAGTCATTAATAATAGAATTGGAGTCATCACTTCTTTATTCCATTGAATCAAAAAGACAACAATACCTGCGGCTATAAAAGCACCAAAAGCAGTTAAGAACCATCCCCCAATAACATTTAAAACACCTGCAACTCGATAAACAGCACTTTCTCTACCCCATGCTCTATCTGCAAGTGAGGTACCCATAGCCACCATAAAAGTAACATAGGTTGTTGAAAGAGGAAGTTTCATTGAAGTTGCAATAGAAATTAAAACTCCAGAAACCATTAGATTTATAGAAGCTCTTATCATATCAAATGCTGGGGCATCAAGACTTTGATCTTTGGTTAATATAATTGCATCCTTTCTTTTTTCAAAGTTTTTTTCAATTTTAGATAAGAATAAATTTGGCAATAGTTTTTTGGAAACTTTAGATAAACTAAATGAAATACTCACCAAAAATCTTGATAGATTGTTTGGGCTAAATTTTTCATGGGTGTTCATTTGACGAGAAAGACCGATTTCTGTTTCAGCAACATTTCGTGCCTTTTTAGAAAACCATAGTGTAAGAACCATTATCCCTCCAGCTATAAATAGTAATAAAGGTTCCGCAGGTACTTTTTTATCCAAAACCTCCATAGAAAATTTAGTAGGGTCTACTCCAGATGCAGCCCAAGCCTCGTAGGAGTGATAAGCCGCCATAGGAACACCAATAAAGTTAACTAAATCATTTCCAGAAAAAGCTAAAGCCAATCCAAATGTTCCTACAAGAATAACTACAATTAAGATACTCTTTTTTGTTATTTTCTGAAAAAAGTATGAGAATGCCGTTAAAATGAAATAAGACGCTATAATTATAAGAAATTCATTTGTCTTTAAAATACCTGATAAATCTTTATAATATGGAGTTCCCTTGAGTCCCTTTATGAAAATAAAATAGAGAATTGAAGTAAGAGCAATTCCTCCAAAAAAAGCTCCGAAATTTTTAATTTTCTTTTCAAATTGAAAAGAAAAAATTGCGCGAGAGACCCACTGAACTATTGCTCCCACGGTAAAAGCAATGACTACTGACAATAAGATACCGCTAATAATAGTAATCGCTTTATCTGTATTAATGTAATTATTTAAATCGGATAAAGTCTGTGAGTCTGAAGCCCCAATTTTAATTAATGACATTACTACAGAAGCACCTAATAAGTTAAACACGATTGAAACTGTAGTTGAGGTTGGTAATCCTAAAGTATTAAAAGTATCTAATAGAAGAATATCTGCAATTATAACCGCCATGAAAATGACCATTATTTCGTCAAAATAAAAAGCCCCTGGATTGAATATTCCTTTTCGAGCAACCTCCATCATCCCGCTTGAATATACAGCTCCAATAAAAATACCAATGCTGGCTACTATTAAAATCGTTCTAAAAGAGATAACCTTTGATCCTATTGCAGAATTTAAAAAGTTAATTGCGTCATTACTTACACCAACGACAATATCTGCAACTGCAAGAATCGCTAAGGCAACAAGCATTAATAAATAAATATTTTCCATTTAAATAAAAATTAATCTTTGAACAAATATGGGTATTAATTTCACTTACAATGTTACTAAATCATTAAAAATGCAGATCAAAGCCTGTTCTAAATTGAACATAATCTTTTTGATTGTCTTTAGATGAAAGACTAAGATCTGATTGAAATTTAAGCTTATGCCCTACAATATATTTAGAAAATCCTATTGTAAATTGTTTAAGGTCAGCTAGTCCCGTTATTATTTTAAAATCTAAATTTGTATATCGTAACGCTAGTTCAAAATTGTTATTGAAAAGATAACTCCCATGAAAATTTATAGCAGAACCTGCTGCTACAGAGTTGATAATTGTGCCATCTGATTCTTTAATAACAATAGTGTCTGCAGTTCTAAAAGCATATTCACCTGTAAAAGCAAAGCCATTGTATTTCATCACACCATCAATGAAATAGGTAGTAATATCAGTTTCGAACAAACTTCTATCATTGAGAAAAAGATAAGATCCCATATTACTTCTGTTTTTTACAGCATTTTTATTTATGTCATAAGTAAAGCCAATCATTGTTTTTAATAATTTCTCTCTAACTAAGTCACCCTGTGTATAATTTCCTTTTGATTTAAACTCACCAAAAGGAAGAAGTTCTATTCGAGAAGTATATTGGTGTCCGCCTAAATTTCCTTCTGTAATATTTCTTCCTTCTCCCTGTGAAATTGCAAATTTTTCCTTAATCATAAACTGATTTCCAATTTTAGACTTATTACGTAATTGAATACCCATATCTCTATCAATATTGAATTTGCTATTTAATAGAGAACGATCAATAAATTGAAGGTTTCCAGATGAAACAACTCTTTCAATATTACCAGGAAGTTTTGTTTGACCTGCCCATAGTTCAAAATTTTTATAAAAATTCCACATCAAAACAGCATCTAATATTTGTCTGGGAGTATTTCCATTGAATAAATTTGCTCCTGAAATATCTCTATTGGAGAGACCTAGCTCAATTTTGTATTTGAGTTTAGGTGAATAAACATAACCAACGAATTTTAATCTTGCACGGCGAATTAAAAAATTCGTCGATCCTGATTCGTAATTTTCACCATCAAAACTCCATTTACTTTCATATCTAGATTGTATTCTAGGTGCAAAATTGACGCTAAAGGAGCT
>Ga0307995_1000951_pt1 | contig 18734 bp, 17 predicted proteins | sample EllFjometagen262_FD_203132 | JGI IMG/M metagenome (GOLD analysis project Ga0307995, IMG submission 203132) | Marine microbial communities from Ellis Fjord, Antarctic Ocean - #262 | ecosystem: Environmental > Aquatic > Marine > Unclassified | place: Southern Ocean | collected 2014-11-02
ACGCAGGTAAGATACCGCAGTGGGATGTGAGCAGGGTGAGAGGCTCAGGAGAGAGGCTTAAAACCTTTGGTGGTCGTGCATCAGGGCCAGAGCCGTTGGTTGATTTGTTTAATTTCTGCGTAGAGATTTTCCAGAAGTCTTCGGGGCGTAAGCTGACAAGCATTGAGTGCCATGACATCTGTTGTAAGATAGCTGACATCGTAGTTGTTGGTGGTGTTAGGCGTTCAGCATTAATAAGTTTATCTAATTTATCTGATCAGCGTATGTCGAAAGCTAAGTCGGGAGATTGGTGGAGGAACGAGGGTCATAGACGCTTAGCCAATAACAGCGTAGCGTATACTGAGAAGCCTGACTTTGAATCCTTCCTGTCTGAGATGCAGACCATGTACGAGAGCAAGGCAGGAGAACGAGGAATCTTCAGTCGTGTTGCGGCACAGAAAATTGCAGGTCGAAATGGACGTAGAGATACTGAGCATGAGTTCGGAACCAACCCCTGTTCTGAAATTATCTTGCGCTCTAATCAGTTTTGCAACCTTAGCGAAGTGGTTGTACGTGCAGACGATACTCTAGCAATACTCAAGAAAAAGGTTGAGACTGCCGCTATCATTGGCACCCTTCAAGCTACGCTCACAGACTTTAGATACTTGCGGAATGTTTGGAAGCGCAACACCGAAGAAGAAGCACTGTTAGGTTTAAGCTTGACAGGTATAATGGATCACCCTGTTATTGGAGTGTCGTCAGATAAAACAGCACAGTGGCTAGAGGAGTTAAAACTTGTTGCTATTAAAACAAATAAGAAGTGGGCTGAGAACCTTGGTATCAATCAGTCTGTGGCTATTACATGCGTTAAGCCAAGCGGCACTGTGTCTCAGCTTGTTGATAGTGCTTCTGGCATACATCCTCGTTTCTCAAAGCACTACATTAGAAGGGTTCGTTCGGACGCAAAAGACCCGTTGGCTCAGTTCATGTCAACCGCAGGATTCCCAGTAGAGCAAGACACAATGAGTCCTGCATCTCTGGTGTATAGTTTCCCTGTTAAGTCTCCTAAGACTAGCACAACAGTTAAACAAGTTGGAGCAATGCAACAGTTGGCTTTGTGGAAAACATATCAGAACAGTTGGTGTGAGCATAAGCCAAGCATCACGGTGTACTACACTGACGATGAGTTCCTGCAAGTAGCGCAGTGGATATGGGATAACTTTGATATCTGTAGCGGCATTAGCTTACTACCTGTTAGCGATCATGTGTATCAGCAAGCACCCTATGAAGATATCACTGCTGAGAAGTACAAAGAGTTAGTAGCGGCTATGCCCAAGGATGTTGATTGGAGTGACCTAGAACAGTATGAAATGGAGGATAACACTACAGGCTCACAGGAGTTAGCTTGTGTAGGTGGTGCATGTGAAATTGTTTAAGAAAGGCAAGGAAGCCAACATCATAGGTTTTAAAGTCTTGATAAACTGTGAGGGAGTTGTCGTGACAGAAATGTCCGGCATACCCCTTAGTGATTTAAATAAAGTGTTCAAAGGAGATGAACTGTTAATTATAAGAAACATTGTACAACTTACGAAACAAAAACTAGAGGCGCTTCACCCATTTTTAGAAACCGAGCTTAGCGCCCTAAATCATATAAGTTCTTAATGCAATAAAATGTTAGCCATTATACAAAAGCAACAAATTAAATTAATAGTAACTAGCGTTGTCCGTATAACAGCCACGGCATTAGCTTCGGAATCTGTGTCTCCCACCTTTTCGCCTAGGCTTAAAGCCCACAGTTTCCAAAACTTTTTCATAGTTAATCACTTTAAGTTATTTCTTTGACTTAGCACCCGAACACTTCCAACGCTTACGTGATAAGTTGTTGGGAGTATTGGGGTCGTTTTGTTTCTTCTTAGGTAGTCCTTTCTTTATACCTAAACTTCTAGCGCAGTAGCTATCGCCTTTACTTGTTCCGGGTTTTACTCTAGGCCCACCGCCCTTTGCCTTTCCTGCTTGACCATAACTAACTTTCTTTCCACTAGCTGTAACCTTTACTTTTGCTTTACCTTTTCTGGGAGTAGCCATTATGCTTTCCTGTATTGTTTAGTTTTAGAAGCAACCTTCTTGGGCTGTGCGCTGTGCTGTTTACCCTTCTTGGTATCCGCTCTTTTCTTTTTAGTTGTAGCCGCATACTGTGCAGGTGTCAAAGCCTTTATAGCTTTCTTAGGTAAGTATCTCTCACCTGTTTTAGCACTAGGCTTGCCAGACTTTGTAGTCCACTCTTGTTTTGTCCAAGCCTTCAAAGACTTCTGAGGTTTCTTTAGCGACACTTGTGCGTACCTTTTGCTTTCATCTTAGATTTTTTAGACAAGTCCTTCAAATGAAATAACTTTACACTTGTTTTAGTGTGAGACTTGTTAGTGTGTAAAGTTCCATCAGCCATCTTGTGACTAGAACCTTTATGCTCTGTGCCATCTTTCTTATAATGTTTAACACCTTTCATTTGTAACCTCCTCCTGCTTCTTTGTATTGCTTGGCAAGCATCTGAGCTTTTCGTGCGCTCCACTGTCCTGCTTTGCCGCCCTTAGTTCCTGCTTTTATTTTGTTAAACAATCTTTTACGCATTGTAGGCTTGGTGTAGTTACCTGCCTCGTTGACTTTTGATTTTTTCTTAGCCGCCATTACTTGCTCCTTGCTACTGATTTTGTTTTTTCTACAGTTCTCATTGCGCCTAGTCCTAACATGCCCATGAGTACACTTGTAAGCAATGAGCTATCTACAGGCGGGACAGTAAACCAAATACCTAAGATGGGTGCTAAGATTGTAGAATACATTAAAGCGAATCCGCAGATCCATCCAATAGCAGGTCGCCATCCAGAGACGAACAGGCTTTTGTGTGCGGCCTCAACTGCGTTAACAGCCAGTTGACCCTTGGCTAATTCTTGGGCGTGTCGCTCTGCCATAGTACTGATCTCGTGAGCTAGGGCATTGGCTTGATCTTTATCAACAATAAATTTGTCCAATAACCCTGCTACTGGGCCTATCAATTTATCTAACATTAGTATTACCTCATTTTATATAGTGTATACTTTTAGCTTTTCTGCTTTTCCTTTAGCCTCAATCGGCGACAGTGGCTTTAGCTTAATACTAGATCCTTTCCTAGTGCTAAACCCTATCAACACATCTACACCTGCCGCCTTAGTACCCGACTCTAACCTAGCCGCAATGTTAACTGCGTCACCGATAGCGGTGTAATCAAACCTCTGCTCTGATCCCATGTTCCCTATGATTGCTTCGCCGCTGTTAATACCTATGCCAATCTTGATAGGCGGTAATCCTTTAGCCGCAAACTCTACGTTCAACTCTTCCATGTTTATTGCTATCTGTTTAGCACACTCTATGGCTTTGTCTTCGTGGCCTTCTAAGTCTAGGGGCGCACCGAATATTGCCATCATTGCGTCTCCGATGTATTTATCTACGCAACCTGAAAATTTTGAAACTGCTGATTGTTGTGCAGTAAGGGCTTTATTCATTATATACGTTACTTCTTCGGGCGTTACACTCTCTGACAGGGCCGTGAACCCACGAACATCAGTGAACAGGAACGTACAGTACCGTTTTTCACCCCCTAAACGTAGTAATTCGGGGTTATCTTGCAGTCTTTTAACCTGCCTTGGGTCTAAGTAGTGTTCAAACTGCTTCTTAATCTGTTGTCTTAGCTTGTATTGTTCTTTATAATTTAGATAAAATGTAACACTAGCAACTACAAACTCAGAGATAAGCGACCATGTGACATCAATCAAAAACCCCTGCCGTATAAGATAAACTCCTAGCAGTGCAGTGCCAGACATAACACCTAGCGATAACCCTAAACCTATGTAGACTCCAAAGTAATTAAGACCTACGAACACTAGTAAAACACCAAGCAGTAATACCACTGCCTCATATAACACCGCTGTAGGTGGTATCATTGGCATCGGCTTACTAGAGGCGTGTAGAATTGTTTCAACTAGTGCCGCTTGTATCTCATGCGGATACAGCAACCCTGACGGTGTAGCTACCTGCGGCAATATTCCTTTAGCGGTAGTCCCTATGATTACCATCTTGCCTTCTACATCCATAGCCTGTAAAGAAGTGCTGTCTGTTTTAACCCAGTTTACCCACACTCTACCACCACTATCAGTTGGGATAGGGTTTAGTTGTTTGACTCTTATCTCCTGTATGCCATCATTATTTGTCTTGATAACATATGTGCTTGTTTCTGTAACAGCTTTAAGTAGCTGTGTGCCGAAGCTTGCTATCCAACCATCAGGACTTCGCATCAGTAATGGCATACGCCGCACTAAGCTATCAACATCTACAGGGGCTGACACAATTCCTTGAAGCGACACATCTCTAAGGGCTTGGATGTTCTGCGTAACCCCTTGAGCTTTTATACCGCCCGTATCTTTGCCTAGTATTACTGTGCCTTCAGTCTTAGGAATCTCTTTGTAGCCGTCAGTCTCAAACATAGCAATGACACTAGGGTAATAGGACAGCGCTTCTGCAAATACTTCGTCACCTCCGAACCTGTCAGGCTCGCTAAACACAACAACCCACGATACTGAAGCGGCTCCGGCATTCAATAGGTCTATGTGTATATCAGCTAGACGCTCTCTAGGAAACGGCCAACCACCACCTTTGTGTATGTCAGACTCAGTGAGGTGTAACAGAATTATGTTGCCTGTTGGTTCCTCTGTTTGTACAAGGGCATCAAAGGTTCTAAGTTTTAAAATCTCAACCGCTGTAGGTTGGTATATTAGAACTGAGAATAACAGTGCAACAACAAGACCTATAATTAGTTTCTTCATTACCCGCCCTGTACTATTCTTATTGTTGAGTCACCGCCGTTAATCTTTATAGTATTAGAGACTCCATCTTGTATTAGTATAACCGTGTAACCACCCACAGTGTTTAAATCTAAGCGCGTAAACTCACTTACTCCCCTTATTAGGCTTATGGTTGGCCCTGAAATAAGTGTTGTTATCTGTGTTGACGGATCTGATCCTAGTGCTGTGCCTGTAACTGTTACGCCTGATACTTGAGCTAGTCTATCTTCTTCTTCTGCTATGCCTAGCGCATCTAAAATATTTAACATATCTTCTAGGTAATTAACATCTAAGAAGTTTATATCTAGTTCTGTGAACTCTAAGTTGTCAGCGGCTAAAAAGTCCTCTGCAAGATAGTCTATGTCTAGATCATTAAAGTCTAATATGTTTGCAGTCTTGGCTGTTTGTTCTTCTGCAATTACTACTTCTTTCTTGGGCGGTGTAACGATTAACATGTTGTCAATAAAGTCTAATGTTAAGTCCAGTATTACAGGCTTAGACGGGACTGACTCAAACACAGACACCGTTGTAGCTTCGTAAGGCTTGTTTAGCAACACACTACCCATCGCAGTTACAACTTCTATTTCTCCGCTAGAGACTCCATACTGATTAGGCAACAAGATAATAAGGCTACGTCCTAGCTCGTCTACTGTCGCAGTAAAGTCTGTCCCGCGAATCGCAATGTCGGCTACGGGGGTGCGGAGCTTAATGCGGCGCTTGTCAATCTTTCCTAGCTTGCCGCTAATAAACCTTGCTGTGCCTAGCCCAAAAGTAAGCGCCATTTTTGCTTTGCTTGGATCAGGGTCATAGACATATTCATCTATGGTTAACTGCGAGTGTTCGGTCAACCTTACTGTAGAATCATCAAGGAAAGTAAGTGCCATTCTTCCGTTGGTAGTAAAGGCTTCGTCATTAGATTGTATAGAGAAATCTAAATCTGCATCTTTTTTTTCTGAGCCTCTTTTAATCTGTGCAGTTCCAAAGACTTCAGAGACTCCACCTATATCAGCAACCGATGCCTGTACCTTGGTCATTTTGAATAACACACACAGTACCAGAACTGCCAATCGAAGTAATTTTAAGCCAGTCATTATCTTGTGTACTCAGTTGCTGTATGTTAAAAGTCCGGCTACCGCCTGTTTGATCAAGATAGAAGTAACCTCCTGCTGAAGCTGTCACACCGCTCCCCGTATAGGTAAGAGTATTATCACTACCATCAATATCAACATAGTTAGTAGCACCGTCAATGTTAATGTTAGACGTTATTGTGTTGTTTGAACCCTGTATAATCCAATCTAAGTCTAGTGTTGCCGCTAAAGCAGAAGTACCTTGGTTTAACGTAAAGGTGTTACTGGCTCCCGTTACGTTTACTAAGTGGTTTGAACTGTCGGCTCCGTAAGTGTTTGAGGGGTCTACTTGAATAGTAAACAGATTGGTTGAACCCGTAAAGTTGTAGTTACCCGTAAAGCTATCTGCCCATATGTCACCAAAGAATTTATTTGTAGCTCCAAGCATGTTGATATCAAGGGTTAAGCTACTGCCGTCTAAATCAAGGGCCGTTAAGCTTCCTGCTGTTGAACCAAGACCACCAATAAGATTAGATATACCTAGTTGCTCTATATCTATGTTCGCCGTAGCGCCCGATTGCGTAATGTATATTTCGTTGTCAGCACTATAAATAAACGTGCTTGCTACGATTCCAACAATAACTAATAAATTTCTATGTATCTGTTTCATAGGACCAAAACCCTCTGTTGTATCCAATGTTTATCAACTCTAGTACGGCTCCCTCTACTGCCTTCATCAACGCTATTGTTGTTGATTCATTGCGCGAGTTACCTGCTTCTATTTCAACAAGCTCCGTACCCATTTCTATAAATTTAAAAACATCATCTGATTGTCCATAACTAAACACTGTTTTTTGACTCATTACTTCTACAAGTATTTCACCTGTAGCTACTGACACCATACGCAACGATACGGTGATATTATCTTCTCTGTACTGTACGCTTTTCCCTATACCTAAGTACCTAGCGCCTATGCCACCCGTAGTTAAGTTTGTGTCATACGCTATTACTGCACCTTCTAGCAACACACCTGCAAATAACAGGGGTGGTACTGCTTTAGTTACAGTTCCGTCAGGCATTTGTTCTCGCGCAGACCTGATTAACTGCCTTTCTTTTGTTAAGTTATCTAAGCCTACGCGCTCAACAACTCTAAAGAACTTTCCATTACTTGCGTGTTTCAAGGCCCGTATTAACAGGGCGCTTGGTTGTTGTGTGACCGCAGTAGAAAACAGCGCAAAGGAGCTATTGCTTTTTCTTTGGCCTGTCTGGTCTGTAAATGATGTAGGGTACACAGCAACAATAGGCTTTACCTTGGGAGGTAATGCATTCATAAGGCTCTGTGATTGTAGTTGTTCTATCTTTACTACATCATTAGCTTCAAATCTTTGACTAAGAGTATCTTCAAACTGGTCAAATACCGAACAACTAGAAAGTAAAAGAACCGATAGGCAAAGTAATAGTTGTCGAATTTCCATCAGCATCCGTTATAATTAGGGTTATGAAATCGCCATCAGTAAAATATTCTATAATATTTCCTTCTAGCTCTAGTATTCCTGACTCGCTCATTGTCTCGCCGAACAGATTATTAACTAGTTGGCGGCTAAGCTCTGCGTAGATGCGTGATTCTAAGTTGCGTATAAACCTTGCAAGCGTAGTGTTCTCTGCGTCCCGCTCAAGCTCTTCTTGATACGCTTTTATTTCTGCGGCTATATCAGCCTTCCGATTAAACTCTTGGTTCTCAATGGTTAGATAGTGACTAGATGTGTTGATGCCATTAAAGCTAGGGCTTTTAAACTTATGCGTCATCTGATCTGCAACCGCAGAATTGCATAACAACAGCCCTATAATTACAAAACCTTTAATCTTTTCTCTGATCATCTCTATCTGCCTTTGCTAATCTGTCAGTCTGCAATAACTGCGGAACACCAAGCACCGTTTTGAGTAATACATCTTGACGGATAATTTCGTTGTCAACAGACCTGACTCTATCTATAAGGGATATTAAGATACCGTGTTGTCCGTCTAGCTTACCACCCAACCGCTCTTCTAAGTGGCTTATAGCTTCTAACAGTTTGTCGTCTAGTGTATCTACTTTAGTTTCTAGGCCATCAATGATACGGTTAATTAGCTTCCAGATAAACATGCCTAGTCCTAGCGCCGCCGCAATTGGAAAGCCTACCTCATTAATTAAAGTTACAACACTGTCCATTTATTAGTAGCACCAACACATAGGTTCAGTTTTGCGAGTGTCTACGTGTACAAAAGACTTAGCTACGCCCACTGACATTCCAAGAGCAGACGCATGTTTAACAATTGCTAAACGCTGTGCGCCTCCAGAGACTTTAATGTCAGCGGCAATGCCGGATGCATGGGTTCCTGCAATTTTTTTTGCTTTCTCTATGCTGTGGTTGGGACTTCTGTAGCCACTTGTAATGTTAAACGGAAACCCACAGGCCGCTCTAAGTTGGTCTAGGGCGTGAATAAAAGTAACATCCATTTCGTTCTCACCAGTTTCTTGGCAATTAAAGTCTGAGAGTTTAAAGTATTTAAATTGTTCGGCCATTAGCTACAGTTTCCTTTTAGTTGTTTTATTACTTTGCCACCTGCGGCCATGTTCATTCTCCGCATAGGGTCATCTTGATCCATGTGCGCTGTTCCCGCGTCTTCGTTATATGGCCTACCTGTTAACTTATTAATGCGCTCATCAGGCTCAGTAGGTGCGTTAGGGACAGGCTCAGAAACCTCTCCTCCAACAGCTTTACTCAGTCTTTCGTATACTTCATCTGGCTCATCAAAGGGGTTTTCAGTTTCTTCGCCATAAAGAGACAACTTTTTAAATTGTCTAAACACTGCATCGTACTCTCTGTTTGTTGATCTTCGTTGAGTGCTTAGTGTTTGGTTTTCAGGCGTAGACGCTTTTAAGACTTCTAAGATTCTGCCGTCTGTTTTAGGAGGAGCAGTAGGTTTAAATATCCCGTTATATAAATCACGAGCGGCAGGTTTTGATAGACCGCTATCTTTTAACATTTTTAAAGTTTTGTATCTTCCGTTAATTGAAGAGTACGAACTTACTTTTCTAAACAAGTCTTGTTGATACTCATAGTTTTTACTCTGACGCGCTATGTAATTATCAAGCATTGAAACAGCATCATCTTCACCTACTCTGTAAATAGGTTTTACATTAGCGCGGATTAACTTGTTATAGTCTGAAACCGCAAACTGGAGGGCTGAGTCAGGGTCGTGCTGTGTTAAACGGATACCTGTTATGTTTGTTATAAATGCATTTTTATTTACTGGCCCTAGTTTTTCTAATTCCTCACCTGTATACGCATCTACATGATCTCCAAGTTTCCGTAAGCTTGTTATAGATCCGGGTTCTACAGACTTAAATAATTGATAAACAGACTCTACTAGCTTTTCAGAGGTAGACATACTTGGAGGAAGTAATATTTTACCTGCGCTTGTTTTGCCTTCAGGAGAACGAACAGCCGCTAATACATCTAGCGTTGCTTTAGTTGCAATAGACTCTGAAATAAATGGAGTAGAAATAGTTCTCATTCCATCTATTCCCGCTTTAAATATATAGTCATCTAGTTGTTCACCTTTTAACTCGCCTTCTATAATTCTATCTAAGACGGCCAATACTGGTTCTTTTATAGTGTTGTATGAGTCTAAATACTTAGTAGAAACTTTTGTAATGTCTCCGTTATCTCTTCGACTCCAAATAAAACTACTGTTTTTATCGTACTTACCTTCAGCTAGTTTTGTGTGGTGTTGTCTTTCTTCTTCTGTCCAACCCATTAAATTTGCTGAAAGCTTAGAAGCTTCGCTAACTCCTACAGTTGTGGCTGTAAATCCTGCAAGTCTTCTAAGTCCTCTATTTCGTAAAACAGTGTTGCCCGAATTAATTTCTTTACTTGCTTGTTTAACAATATGAAAACTAGTTCTCATTATTTCAGCAGGAAACGAAATAAAATTACCTAAAGGAAGATAGTTTAATTTCTTTAAACCTTTAGCAACTCGGTCATAGTTTGGAATAGTATTTTGAATAATGTCAGCGGCTTCTCGCTCTAAAACATCTACGGATGCATTAGGCCGTGCGTTTTTTAAAGTTTCTAGTTCATCTATAAACCCTGACATTTTAAAATAATCATCCGTTGCCATATAGAAGTTTTCCATTCCTTTAAAAACAGGATTAGTATCCATAATTTTAGATAGTCTTTTAGTGCCAAAGTCTTTACTAGATATTTTTATAAGTTCTCTAAACTGATTAACTTTTAAGTTAGTATTAATAATGCCCAAGTCTACATACTTAGTATATATTTTATCTAACTCTTTATCGCCCTTACCTCTCATGTTGTTCCACAAAACTTTCATGTGTCCTCTATTTTTAGAAAAAGGATTTAGAGCCGCTAGGTTTCCGTTAGCAATAGAAAACTGAGCGCCACCTATTATGTTCCGCAATCCTGTAACGTGACTGTACACAGTTTTAGAAGCTTGAGAAACTCCTTTGTATTTTAAAAATACTTTGTAGGCTTCAGCGGCTCCGTTATGGCTTTGTAAAAATTGAAAAGTTTCTTCTTGCCTATTTAAAAATTTAGCTACTTCAGGCGTAGTAAACTTACCGTCTAAAATAGAATTAGTATTAGCTATTTTAGTAGTTAGTCGTTTGCTCCTAGCTCCTTCAGCCGCGCCAGTTTGAATATACTTTCCTCTTTTACCAAGCTCGTTAGCTATCTGATAAAAGTTATTAACCTCATAAATACGAGCGGCTTTGCTTACACTTAAAATAATGTTATCTGAAGGATCTTTAATTTCACCTAATAAATTTCTAATGCTTTGCGGCATGTTCTCAGTTTTTTTGTGGAACTTACTAACTCTTTGAACTTGTGTAAGATGATCAATAGTTTCTTTATCTGTTACTTGTTTTAAAATTTTATCTACATCTTTTATAGCAAGTTGTTCTGCTAACTCTGTAATCTTTTCATCAGAGAAATTTTTACTGGTTGCCCGTGCTGAAACCTCTGCGTATTTAGCAGGGATAAGATCATCAATAGCTTTTTGTTTTAAAATGTCATCAAGTTGCCAATTGGCCGGATCGTCAAAAGCTCTATAAGATGTTCTTAAATACGTACCCATGTTTTCTTTAATGCTTTTTAAAGCTTCTTTTTGAAATCCTTTTGTACCTGCAATTTGACCAGATAATTTATCTATTAAATAACGTGCATCTAAAACTGATTCGGCTACTTCTACGCTTATGCCTTTGTCAGTACTGAGACGGGCCGCTTGTTTTTCTATATTAAGAACGGTGTACTTGGATAGGTCAGACGTTAAAAGCTCTTGTGCTTTTTCAATATTTGTAGTTCTTGTTGCTTCATCTGTAAAACTTTTAAATGAGTTATTTAAACGCCTAGCTATTTGTCCTGCTTCAACAATAGTTGCCCGTTGTTGTGCTTGGCTTTGGTTAAACATAGCAAACATTTTAGGAGGTGCATAACCACGAGAAGTAAATATCTGTTGTCCTACCTGTTGTATTTTAGCTCTTGCCCACTCTACGCCTTTTTTACCTTCGGTTGACTGTGCTTTTATTTGAGAAATGTCTTCGGCATCAGCTTTAAAAACCTGTTTTTCACTAGGTAGGTCAGCCCTAAAAGGAACTACTTCATCTGCCGCTCTTGCTTCCGCATCAGTTCTTCGTAGGCTTGTTTTTGTAAGCTCTTCGGATTTGCTGTATTCTTTTAAGCCTTTAACAATATCATCGGCTGTAGGATTCTTAGCAGTAATTATATTTTTAATTGCAGGGATTGCTCTAAATGTTCCTTCAAGAACAACACCTAAACCTACATCTCCTATTAAAAGTTTAAGGCGCTTAGAAGCTTGAGTATCATTTTCGTCTGCTTGTAAAGCTTGAATTACTGTGTTTTCTGTTCCTTCTGGAAAAATATCAGACACAGCATTAAATAGATTTTCATCTAAATCAGTTAAAACCTGAGAGGTGGCCGCGCCCGCCGCAGTGTATTGCACCATTTTAGGTACAGAACGAGCCGCTAGTTTAGGCGCTAATTTTAAAGCAGTCTTAGCGCCAATTTTAACTAACGCCCCTGTTCCGGCAATGTAAGGCACAATAGATGCGGCAATACCTATTGCAGTTTCAGGAGCTTTAATTTTACCTGTTACTGGATCAATGTCTTTAGAGCTATCAAGGTATCCAAATCCTGCAAGGCGGCTAAGTTCTTTCTGCTTAGACAAGTCTCCCATTTTATCAAGTCCAAAAGCATCTCCGGGCAAATAGTCAATAAGACTTACAACATCACGCTGAGTGTCAAGCAATACACGTTTTAAATCTGTGCCTACACTTGGCCCTTCTTCTTTGTCTTTTAAATATTTAGCGGCATCTTTAGAAGCAGAGCCTTTTGTAGCTCTTCCTTTTTTTTCAACGTGACGTAAAAGCTGAGCTTCAGTTACTCCTTCAGCATGATCAAGTGTAACTGTAGTCCCGTCTGAAAGTTCTAAAGTTGTTCTTGGCATTATTTTAATTCTCCTTTCATGCGCTTTACATAATTTTCAATTGATTCTTCTTCACTCACGGTTCTTCTATCTTCCGATAGCATTCTAAGAGCGTAAGCTTTAGAAGGTGTAGATACATAAGAAGGATCTTTTAATTTTTTAATCTTTTCATATTTATCAAACTCTTTTTGAATTTTTATTCTTTGTTTTAAAAGCTTTTCTCTTCTGTTAGAGGGTACATTTCCTGTAAGCTCTGTATCAATATTAAATAAATTTTCAGTAAGAGTATCTAAACTTTTTCCGCTTATAACCTCCACGCCTAAAAGTGTACGCTTATTTTTTGAAGGCGTTTCAGAAACAATTTTAATGTCTAAATCTTCATCCTCTACTTCTCTGTCGGCTACTTCGCTATTAGCTTGTTCAATTAAACTTAAAACTTCATCAGAGCTAATATCTTTTTCGCTTTCCATTGCAGTCATTGATGCAAGTAACGATGCTCTAATTTCGGGATCACTTAAATCTATTTCAGCGTTTTCGTCTATAGCTAACTCACTAGCAATAAAGTCAATATAATCTTCAGTAGGATTATCATCTGTAGGAGGCGCCCACTCTGTTATTATGTCTGTAATAGTATTAATGCTTTTCTTTTTGTAAGATTGTAAAATTTTGTCTGCCGCACGTAAACCCATTGCAGGTGTTTCAAACTGAAGATAAGTTCCGTCTGATCCTACTTTACCTTCCCACGGATTGTTTTTTTCTAAGGTTAAGTTTTCTTTAATATTTAAATAGTTGTTATTTCTAACGCCTCTTGTATCGTCAGCATCAGCCCCGACTGCTATAAAAGCTGTTGTTTCTTCTGCTGTTTCTTCTTCTGCTGTGTACGCAGGATTTAAAGTTGGGTAGACTTCATAGATAGATGTTTTAAGATTATCTTTCTGTCTAAATATATTTGAAACAATAGCATTATTTTGAGTTCTTATATTAGTTAGTGTTTTGTTTTCTGTATACTTTATTAACAACTCTTCTTCAGAAATACCCTCGTTATCTGCTTTAATTGTTGACATTATTTTTTGTTCTTCTATCATGCCCGCATCTAAATCTGCTTGTTCCTGTAAGAAATCATCACTATTCATTAATTTTAAAAGAGATTTTGACCAAGCTTCTTTACCTGCTTTTTCTTCTGCTGAAAGTGTAACCACACTGTTACTAATTGCATACTTATTATACAACTCAAGATTCTTTTTATACTCAGTAGGAGTAGTAGGGGCAGGGTTAAACCCTTCTTTTCTAGCCGCTACAATTCCTTTATCATCTATGTCTGTCATTAAATTTGCAGTTACGTCAAACTGGGTTTTAAGTTCTTTTACTTTTCCGGCATCAGTCCGTAAATCAACGCGTGAAACAGCTTTTTCATCCCACACTGTTTTACCCTCGTAATCTTTTTTCCCTTGTATAGTTACTACAAAGCCATCTATGATGTCGCTTTGTTCTACAATACTGTCGAACGCTGATAGTTTGCTTTTATCTAATTTAAGATCGTCAGACATTTTACGGGCTTCAATAAAATCTCCTCCAGTTTGTTTAAGAACTTCATCAAACATTGCAAGCTGTCCGGCACTTTTTGCAAACGTAGATTCTCTATACGCTTGAACTGCTTCTTCTTCTCTTCTTGCCCCACCAAAAAAAGCAGTAAGAGGACTAGAAGACAACCTAGATTTTCCAAGATTAAAAGCTTCTTCTTTAGTACCCGAAGATTTAAATCTTTGTTGCGCTTCTCTAGCTTGTTCGTATTGAGAAGCGGCAATCTCTGCTTTTTTTATAGCTTCTTGATTTTTTAAAAACTCGTCTCTATATGTTTTTTTATAAATGTTTTGAGTATCTATAGTTTTATTAAATTTTACATTTCCTGACAAAGCATTTTCTAAATCTTTGTCTACTTGATCATTCAAAAAATATTCTTTTGCAGATAGTCCAGACTCTTCTATTTTAGTTGCTAAGCCGTCTAATGTTTTATCAGTTTTTTCTGCGGCAGTGATCATAATGTTAGTATTTAACACATCTTTATTCTGCTGAAAACTATTAAACTGATTAGTTAGTTTACTGCTTCCAACAGCCCCTATAAGAACCCCACCAAGCTGTAGCAAGTCAGCTTTCTTTTGTTGCTTACGAGCCGCTTTAGCTTGATCATCTTTTCTTTTACGGACATCTTGAAGAAGTGATTCTCCATATTCTCTTATAGCCATAACATTAAATTCCTTGTGGGGGAGACATTAAACTCTGTTGATCTGGAGCAGTTTCTTCTTCTTCTGGTGGAGCTAACAAACTTTCTTGCTTTGGCTGTATCTCAGGGAGCGTTTCCATTTGCTGTTCCATTTCAGGCGTTATTACATTAGCCGGAACCCTTCCAGTTTGTCCTGCTTTTTGAAGTTTTTTAAGTCTATCTTCTGCTACAGTTACACCTAAATACTGTTGCTCTACTTCTTCATCTTCTTCTTCTCCGCGATAAATAACCATTGGCAAGTCTAGTTTTTCAGCTAAAGCAATAATCATATATGCAACAGGCTCAACTAACATAAACATTAAGTCAGGGTTAAACTTTCCCTCTTGAAACTCTACAAATAATAAAGTTTGTGTTATGTCCATGATTGCAGTTCCATCTCCAACAGCTTCCATAATTGAAGTGTAAGTGTCTGGCTCAATAAGTTGACCAAACATATACTCAGAAGCACCGTGGACTGAAACAAACTCAGGCGGTTGCTCATACGGAGCGGGTTTTTCTGGGTCGTTAGTTAGAGACTGACCGGGAATTGGACGCTTACCGCTTAATTGGATTTTTCTATATTCTTCATCTGCTGTTGCCATAATTTAAAACCTTTTAAACTGTAGTAGTTGTATACTGATTAGTTTGATTCATGTAGCCATTATACTGAAAAGCAGTGTAGCCATAAGCCATTGGATTGTTAGATACTTGTTGCTCAAAAGCACGAGCATTCATAAGCTCTGGAGCGCCATAAGTACCTACATCTGCTGTTTGGAATGTAGGAATATCAACGCCGTAAGAATACTGATTAAACACTGGCTTCTCTTCAAGACCTATTTCTTGAGCAACTCTAGTTATTGCTTTGTTTTGTAACTTACCAGTAGCTCCTTCTAAGGGGTTACTTAAAAAACTTCTTCCTTCATTGTACATATTTTTAGGCAAGTCTAAGAAGTTTTGACCTATATCTTTTATGCCTTCTGAAAACGCTCCTGACCTCATCTCACCTGTTTGAAATCTTTCAAAGAATCTAGAGTTGTCCATTTTAGAAAGTCCTTCTGGAGAAACGTACATTTTTTTACCGCCAAAATCATATTCAATATCTCCTTTAATTCCTTTTGGCGAAAATCCTTGTTTTATATATTCTTTTGTATCTATTTGTCCTGCTAAATCTTTGTACTGTTTGTCTGAAAGGTCAGCCCCAATTTCAGGAGTTTCAACACTTACGTTTTGAAAACTACCTTTCTCATAATCTGCTGACATGTCTGTAGTTGTTCTAGGAGCATCTGTTGTAATTTCTGGTTTTCCCTCAGTAATTGCTTTAGATGCTTCGTCTGCTGTAGCTTTAAACGCGCTTTCATATTGTGCGTCTCTAGCCGTAAAGAAACTTTTAGACTCTGTTAAGTTTGAAAACCTAGAAGCCTCTCCAAAACTTCTGGAAGTTGCGCTATTTCCGGGGCCAAAGAAATTATCAGCCGCATTTACAAACATGTCGCCTTTAAAGCCTAGTTTTTTACCCGCAGTTTTTGCAAAGTTTCCAAGGGTTTCAGTAACCCCTTGAGTAATATTATTAAAAACTGTACCTACTTTACCAACAGTATTACTTACAAAACGCATTGCGTTTCCTGCCATGTTAGCTATTCCAGATAAAGCTCCAGTAGCTCCTGCTAAACCTGAAGCCGCTGTTGCAACACCTGCGGCGGCTGTAGCACCTGCGGCGGCGGCGGCGCTTGCTGTAGCTCCTGCGGCAGTGGCTCCGGCTACAGCAGATGCACTGGCTGAAGCGGCGGCGGCGGCTCCTTGAGCGGCTGTCTGGCCCGCTATGCCTGTCCACATCGACCCTAAAGCTTGACCAATTCCGGGCAAAATAAACATCATAGCTATTTGACCAAGTATGCCAATCTTATTCATAAACTTGCCGAATTTTTTAAAGGCACTTTTAATACCTTTGCCAATACTTTTAACGCCTGTTTTAACGCCTTTCCAAATTTTGCTAAAAATTCCCATGTTATTATCTTCCTCCTCTGTAATCAATTACTGCGGCGGCACCGCTTTTATATCCATAGCGTCCTAAAATATCTATTAACGCACTTGTAGATGTACCAATATTTTTACTGCCTGTTGCGCTTTCATTTCCAATAGCTGTTGCAAGTAACTGAGCTTCGCGCTGTTCGTTATTCTCATAGCTTTGACGAACATAGGCCGCTTCATCTCGCAGTGTCTGCCACATTTGAGTCTGGTCTAATGCTGAAATATTATAAGCATTCTGAACATTAACCTGATTAGCCGCGTTAGTTGCCGCAGTGTTAGCAGTATTAGCTTGTCGTCTCCATTGAATGTTAGATTGCTCTACTGCCTGTGCATTTGACGCGTTCCACTGATCACGTTGGTTATCAATAGAGGCGTTAAACTTAGAAAGATCGGCTTCAATTTGAGCGTTAGCTTGAGATGCTTGTAAATCATTTCCGGCTCCTATAGCCGTCATTCGATTTGCTTCCCCTACGTTAAATGACTCCATAGCGTTTTGTGCAGAAGTATTATATTGACTCATAGCATTAGACTGTCCAATTAAAAACTGATCTAATTGATTTTGAGATGTAGCGCCAAACTGCCTTCTTGCATTTTCAGCAGACTGATCAGACAACAAACTTTGTTGAGCTACTTGTTGATCTAAAATAACGCCTTGCTGTTCGTTGCTAAGATTAGCCATATCCATAGTTAAAAAGTTTTTAGCGTTTTCTACTGATACACGAGTCCTTGCATCTGCATTAGCTAAGTCAACTTGAGTAAGGGCCGTAGCATTTTGCATAGCCGACTGTTGGTCTGCGCTAAACTGCGTAGATGTCATAGTCTGCATAAACTTACTATTAGCCATTTCCATTTGTTGCTCGTTGCTCATTTTGCTCATGTCAAAGTTAGCGTTCATTTGCGCGTTAAACATTCCTGCTGACTGTTCGTTGCTAAGGTTTGCTAAGCCCATCTGCTGTGCAAGCTGTGCGTTAACCTGTCCTGCCGCCATCTTCTTTTCAAACATTTGAAGCTGTGCTACGTTTTCAGCACTTATACTTTCAGAATCAGCTTGGTTTTCAAAAGTAAGATTAGCAAGCTGTACTTTTTCAGAGGCGCTTAACTGAGCCATCTCTGCACCTTGTCGCAAGTCTTCGTTCTTAGCCATCATAGTTGTATAGATAGTAAGCTCTTGAAGCTTCATACGATTAGCTTCAGTCATGTTTGCGCTATCTGTTGCGGCTCTTTCAGACAAGTTAGCTAATTCCATCTGCTGATCGTTGTTTAGATTAGCTAAGTCCATCTGTTGTGAAAGAGACGCATTAGTCTTTTTAAAGTCTACAAGGACATTAAGATCTGCTAAACGTCCTTGGTTAACAGCCGACATAGATGCTCTATCTGTAGCATTTACTTCAGTTAAGTTTTTTAACTCAACTTGAAGCTCGTTAGAAATATTAGCTTTTTCCATGTCTTGCTCTAAATCTGCTTGACGCATAACTTTAGCTACTTGAGCGTTATATGTAGCAAGTTTTGATTGCTGATCGGCAGTCATGTTTTGAGAACCTGCGGCATTCATAGCTTGCAAGTTTGCTAAGTCTGACTGTACTCCTGCACTTAAAGTAGATATAGCGGCCTGTTGTTTCTGTGCAGATTCTTGTTGTGATCTCTGCTGAGCCATCTGTGCATTAGTTAAATCTGTCTCTTGCTTTTGCTGTGCAGTAGTCATTACTGCTTGTTGCTCAAAGCTGTTCTTCTGTTTTGTAATTTCATTTGCCATTGAAGCTGTTTGAGATGCAGAGGTTTGTTCGTTAGCAAGATTCTGCATACGTATCTGCATTGTGTTTTGTGCGGTAGACATGTTAGCTTGTTGTTCGTTGCTAAGGTTCTGAGATGCGCGTTGTTGTAAAGCTTGAGCATTGCTTTGTGCAATAGGTAATGCACTTTGGATAATAGCATTGAAGAGCGCATCACGGCCTACAGTAGAAGTACTTAAACCTCTCTGAGCCATCTTAGCTTCTAAAGCCGCTACAGCAGGTCTAGCCCATGCAG
>Ga0307995_1000954_pt1 | contig 18696 bp, 17 predicted proteins | sample EllFjometagen262_FD_203132 | JGI IMG/M metagenome (GOLD analysis project Ga0307995, IMG submission 203132) | Marine microbial communities from Ellis Fjord, Antarctic Ocean - #262 | ecosystem: Environmental > Aquatic > Marine > Unclassified | place: Southern Ocean | collected 2014-11-02
GTCACGACTTTTAATAACTGTTAAATGGGTTAGCAGTCTCTCTAGCTATCCGCTGATTGCCCTGTATTGGTGCGAATCAGTCTTATGAAGCTGTAATTCTGCCTCTGTGGTCGCCCCTTAAAGGCACGGACCCGGTGTAGTTGTCGTCAGGAGAGCTTGATCCAATAGTCTTTAACTAGAGGCCTTAACAAAATCTCTCAAATAACCGACGACTTCCAATGCTCTGTATCCCGCGCAAAAGGGCGCTGAGGCCTACAGACGCTACCTTCAAATAAAAATTCAGAAGGAGCAAGAGGAAGGAATATAACAGCAATGTCTATAGGACTCAATTAATGAGTCCTTGTTTTTACGAAATTTAATAAAAAAAACAATAACATGCATCATTCTTCCGATTTAGATTGGTAGTTGCTAAAGCCGTTTCTAGCGTTATCCAATGGCAAGGACGGTGGCGTGGCGCACTGCGAGCGCATCGTGACTCTGTCTTGTGAATGCGTCGCTGCTACGCCGCTTGATAAAACGAAAGTCCTGTGGTTAAAATACCGGCCGCAGTGGCTTTGCCAGTACAAAGACACAAAAATCAATAAGATACTGGCAAAACATAGAATTTAAGCAATCACTTGCGGTCGGATCAGGGTTGATTCTGGACAAAAATAGAATAAAAAAAGACCAAGAATTTAACAGGCGGTAACTCTCGACTAACAAGACGTGTCGCCAAAACTGTTAGGGGCAAGATCAATGACTATTTATTCCTACTGCAGGACTTCTGAGCTGGAATCTTCACTGGAACAGGACGAGCTCGACGCGATTTTAGAGCCAGAGATGCTGGCCATACAAACTTACTGCCTCCGCCAGAGCTGGTTTATGACGGAGACACTGAAGGACTCAAATTGTAATTGGCATCATGAATTCGACCGCCGCGAGTCGGGCAAGCGATTGATGAATCTGCTGCTGCCAGGTGATGTGCTGCTATGCAGCAAGCTCGAACGCATCTGCAGTTCAAGTCATGAAGTGATCAAGCTGGTACAAAAACTGCGAGAAAAGTCCGTTCAGTTGCACATTGTAGAGCTAGGTGGCGATATTACCGATGCGCAAATCAGCGTGAATTTCGCTAACGTAACCGAGCTATTTAGTGCGTTAGAAAAGCGTAAGTCGGCGGAGCGTATTAAGGGCGTTAAGCGGCGACAAAGAAAGAAGGGGCGTTATCTCGGCGGCAGCCGCCCATTCGGCTATATGATTCATGAGAATGGTCGCCTTATCGAAAACGCTATGGAGCAGAAAGTGCTGTGTAGAATAATGGAGCTGAAGAAGCAGGGTAAGTCACTGCGTGCCATCTCCGGTGAAGTATCAACGCCAATAATGCCGATCAGCTTCAAGACTGTGCAGAGGCTCTTGCAGCGACACGCGCAGCAGATTTAATTATGTAACGCGTGACGTATGTTTTACTAGAGACAGCGTTTTACGCAGTTCGATCCTAATTATAATTAGAGGTTTAGACCCTAATTGACATCTTCGATCGTGATTCAAACAAGGTTTGCTCATGCAAAAGCCGTTCTCTGTATTCGTGGGTTTGCGCTACACCTTGGCTAGGAAGCGGAATTTTTTCCTCTCATTTGTCTCTTTAATTTCCATGCTTGGCGTAAGCCTGGGTGTAATGATTCTGATCGTTGCGCTGTCGGTGATGAATGGTTCTATCGATACACTGCGCGCTGATACGCTGAAGTCGGTTCCTCATGTCACGGTCTCCGGCGATGGAGTAACGACGAATTGGACTGAACTCGCCAATATTGCACTCAACTCCCCGAATGTGATTTCAGCGGCGCCCTATCTCGAGGGTGAGGCAAACATTCTGCACCAAGGGAACAATCGTTTTGTCACTCTGCGGGGTGTCAAGGGCAGGCTTGAAGCGGATGTGGTCGACAATCCTAGCTCTGGCTACAGAGATCTGCTCATAGCGCTTTCCGAAACTGAAAACGGCATCATTCTAGGAGCGCAGCTCGCCAGTAGCTTAGGTGTGTTCAGTAGCGCGGATCTTTCAGTTACTGCGTTGGGTAGCTTGCTTGCTCGAAATCTCGCCGACACAGAAGGGTTTACTGTTGTCGGCTACGCCGATTTTGGCGCCTATGGAAATAGTGATACGGCGCTGATTAATCTGGCGCAGGCCCAACAGCTATTTGCGCTAAATTCTGCGTCACAATTGCAGCTTAGGCTGCGGGTTGATGATGTGTTTAATGCCAAGACGATCGCAGAAGGCTTGTTTGCTGATTACCCCGGCTTAAATGTGCAGTCGTGGGATGAGGCGCAGGCGAGTTTGTTTAATGCGCTGCGTATGGAAAAGGTGCTCACAAGTTTCATGCTGTTGATGATCGTTATAGTAGGTGCCGTAAATATCGTCTCTACATTAGTTATGGTTGTAGCCGACAAGGGGGCGGACATAGCAATCTTGCGCACCATGGGCGCGAGCAGAAGCACCATTATGAAAATATTCGTCGTGCAGGGCTTGGTCGCTGGACTGCTGGGAACATTGATCGGCGCAGTACTCGGCACGCTATTGGCGGCTAATATTACCGATATTAGCCTTATACTCGAGGGGATTATTAATTCCCTTGCGGGTGATTCGAATCGCTATTTTATTTCCCATTTGCAGACAGAGATAGAATGGTCGGAGGTGGGACTGATCTGTATTGCGGCGCTGACAATTAGTTTTCTCGCGACGCTGTATCCAGCTTACCGTGCTAGTCAAATTCAGGCGGCAGAAGTGCTGCGCTATGAGTAGTAGAAACAGATGACAGAAAATTCGACAGTAGTGACTTGTGAACAGCTTGAGAAAACTTATTCTCAAGGGCCTCAGTTAGTGCAGGTATTGAAGGGCGTGAATTTGCAGGTCGGTCGCGGTGAGCGAATAGCGATTGTAGGCAGCTCTGGTTCTGGCAAAACCACCTTGCTCAATCTGTTAGGCGGTCTCGACCTGCCAACCAGCGGCAAGGTCACCATAGCGGGCAAGAACTTGGCACAGGTTGATGAGACCCAGCGGGGACTTCTGCGCAATAAAAACCTTGGCTTCGTGTATCAATTCCACCATTTGCTTGGCGAGTTTTCGGCGCTAGAGAATGTGTGTATGCCGTTATTAATAGCCAGACTACCTATGGTTGAGGCTGCGCAGCGGGCACGAACGATGTTAGGCAAAGTAGGCCTAGAGGCTAGGGTCGAGCACAAACCCTCTGAACTCTCCGGCGGCGAGCGGCAGCGAGTGGCGATTGCACGAGCTTTGGTAACAGAGCCCAATTGTGTCTTGCTCGATGAACCTACCGGCAATCTCGATCGGAATACTGCGACCGAGATTCATGCGCTGATGAATGACTTAAACGAAAAATTAGAGATAAGCTTCATCGTAGTCACCCATGATGAATTGCTAGCGTCCTCTATGGAGCGAAAGTTTCTGCTTGCCGACGGGCTGCTGAATGAGCAATAAACCGCTGTCTTTGTCGCGCTTCGTTGCGTTTCGTTATGTGAGCGCCGGCAAAAGTAGTCATTTAGTCTCTTTCATGTCGGCCATTTCTATCTTCGGTCTAGCTTTGGGGCTGGCTATCCTGATTATTGTGCTCTCGGTTATGAACGGCTTTGATAAGGAGATGCGACAGAGCGTGCTGGGCATAGTGCCGCATATCACTCTTAGTTCAGAAGAAAACCTCAACGAGACACAATGGCTAGAGATTCGCGACACTATTGAGCAGAACCCAGCCGTTGTCTCGATCTCACCGGTAATCCAGGCTAGCGGCGTGGCAGCGGCGCAAGGCAGTCACAAAGGTGTAGTAATTAATGGCGTCGATGCAGCGCTAGAGGCTGAGTCCTCAGCCATTAATAGATTCATGCGCGCAGGTGATCTCACGGCACTGCAGGATAATCGTTGGGGGATCGTGCTCGGGCAAACACTCGCAAACAGATTGGGAGTAGGGCTGGGGGACAATGTCGATCTTTTTTCGACGTCGATCTCTATAAATCCTATTACTCCGCTTGCTACATTTAAAGGCTTTGATGTCGTGGGAATCTACCGCGTGGGCGCAGCGGAGTTAGATGGCAATCTGGTGATGATAAATCTCTCCGCGGCACGCGCTCTGTTTAGGCTGCGCACTCCTTATAATGCTGTGCATATTCGAACTGTCGATGTGTTGCAGGCCGAAATGGTCCGCCAAGAAATTATGGCTGATCTGCCTGGGGCATTGCGTGGTGAGAGCTGGGTGGCTACGCTGGGTGCGATCTATGAAAATATTCAGTTCTCGCGCGGAATTATTAGTTTCATGCTATGGCTATTAATCGGTGTGGCGGCATTTAATCTGGTAGTTAGCCTCATCATGATCGTGCGCGACAAGCGTGGCGACATCGCGATATTAAGAACGCTAGGTGCGAGTCCGAAGACAATCAATCACATCTTTATGTGGCAGGGCTGTTTTATCGGTCTCACCGGTATAGCGATTGGGGTAGTGCTGGGCGTGCTGGGTTCGCTTTACGTTAGTCAGTTCGCTGCGTTTATAGAAGCTACATTCTCAATTCAAATACTGAACGCCGAAGTCTACCCAATCGACTTTCTTCCCTCGGCGTTAAACCTTCTCGATGTAGTTTATGTCGCGTCAGGTGTGCTGGTACTTTCTCTGCTGGCAACCCTCTATCCTGCGAAGAAGGCGGCGGCGATTCAACCGGCCGATGCCTTGCGCCACGAATAGTTTTCCCGTACCTCGCTTTATTTCAATTCCCTGCCTATAACTTATAAGCAAAGATACAGGAAGAAGAGGTAGATAGGGGAATGGATGCGCTGCGCCTTAGTATTGATCTGCCTAGGTATTGCAAGCGCCACCTTCGTTACGGATGTTCCATTCGCTTTAACTCTTTCCCAAATTTGCACCGTTGTCCTCGCAGTCTCGTTTCTTTTGAACGAGCTATTAAAGGCTTCGAACCTTCCTAGGCGATTGCTTATAGGGTTGCTCCTTTATTTCCTAGGGGTATGTTGGCATCTAAACTGGGCTAGCAATCTTTTACGCGAGCGCTTGCCGGAGACGCTCGAAGGGAAAACAGTTCAGGTTGAGGGCGTGGTGATCGGCTTGCCAAAGCGATCATTGATTGCCCAGCAGTTTTTCTTTGAGATTCGGCAAGGACCATCCGGATTCTTTCCGCGTAAGGTGATTCTCAATTACTACGGTGGGAACACTGTACTTCCGGGGCAGTATTGGCGCTTTGCAGTACGCCTTAATCGCCCTCATGGATTCTCTAACCCTGGCGGTTTCGACTACGAGGCTTGGTTATTTCAGCAGGGCGTTAGCGCGCGCGGCTATGTCCGTGATTCGGCTTCGAATCAATTGATCTCGGCCCCATCAAAAGGTGTTGGTTTCTCGCCATCGGCATGGCTGCACGCGATCCGCTATTGGCTAAGAATAAAATTGCAGCGGATGTTAGCGAGCGCTCAATACGGCGGCCTCTTGATCGCGCTGCTGCTTGGCGATAGATCGGCAATCTCGCAAGACAGCTGGGCGCTCTTTACCGCAACAGGAAGCAATCATCTGTTCGTGATATCGGGGCTACACATCGGCATGATCAGCGGGTTCGCATTTTGGTTGGCGCTAGTTGTTGGCAAGCTCGTTCGCATTGGCAGACTCGTGCCTGCTCAAAAGTTTGCCGGATTCTTTGCGCTGACGGCTGCCTTTATGTATGCGTTGCTCGCAGGTTTTAGCTTGCCCACACAGCGCGCGTTTATCATGATTGCCGTGCTTATCTGTGGTCTTTTTTGGAATGCGCGCTATCAAGTTTCTTTTCGGCTTTTGTTAGCGGTGTTTATTGTTTTGCTGCTAAATCCGCTGGCGACGGTTAGCAGTGGTTTTTGGTTGTCGTTCATCGCGGTGGCATCGTTGCTTACCTTCGCCAGCTCTTCTGTAGCATTTGTAAGTGCCGAACAGGTCGAGATCTCGCCTCGTGAGAAATTAGATGCGGCTGTTAGGCTTTTCGTCCGCCCGCAACTCATCGTTTTTATCGCGCTGGGAGTGCCGTTAATATTTTTCACGCAGCAACTTTCACTACTAGCTCCGTTGGTTAATATTGTCGCCATTCCTGTTGTCGGCTTCTTGATCGTGCCGGTTTGTTTTGCCTCTTTACTTGTCAGCTTTCTGAATGAGCCGTGTGGGATTCTGCTGTTCACTGCTGCAGATGGCGCTATTGTATTGCTTATCAAATTTATGGAGTTCTTGGTGGCGTGGGGTTCTAGCTCTTTGCAGTTGCCTGTAGCACAGCCTAACAGTTGGAGCGTGTTGGCTCTGTTCTTTGCCGTCTTATTATTACTGCTACCTAAGGGAGTATGTCGAAGGGGCTTGGTTATTCCCTTGATGCTCTGCGTTCTGCCGATACCAGAGCGCCTCAGGTCGTCGGCACAAGAGAATACTATCCTGCAAGTGCATGTTATTGATGTGGGGCAGGGTCTCGCGGTTATCGTTCAGACGCGCAATCATGTTCTGCTTTATGACACGGGCGCTAATCTCAGCCCTGATTTTAATATCGGTTCTGCTGTCGTTGTTCCTACACTGCGCTCGTTAGATATACGCGCGCTCGATGCGCTCGTAATTAGTCACGGTGACAATGATCATGCTGGAGGGCTGCGCGGCGTTGAAGCGAATATCAGGATAGAAAAACTCATAAGTAACCGAGAGGATTTGCAAACGCAGTTAGCTGTCAAGCTGTGCAGCGATACCAATGATTGGATTTGGGATGGCGTCGAATTTCGCTTTCTGCACAGTGCTCTAGACTATTCCTCGGAGAACAATAATTCCTGCGTCTTACAGATTCGCTCCAATGAGGGCAGCGTGTTACTGCCCGGTGACATTGAACGGGAGGCGGAAGCGCAACTCGTTATACGCTATGCCGGAGAACTCGCGAGTGAGGTGCTAGTTGCTCCACATCATGGGAGCCGAAGCTCTTCGAGCTATGCCTTTCTTAAACAGGTCGAGCCTGACTACGTGGTGTTCTCTGCCGGCTACCGCAATAGCTTTGCTCATCCTCACGATCAGGTGGTTACTCGCTACGGCGAATTTGCTAGTAAGGCACTCTCAACCATGGAGACGGGCATGATCAGTTTTAAATTTGCTAAGGGACTTAGCGGCGAATTTACTGCAGAAAGAGCCAGCGATGACAAAATTATCCAAACCAGCGAGTTTCGGAACCAAAAACCTCGATATTGGCATTAATTAGACTTGCGATTGATGCCGATAGTCTAATGCCCAGTACTGACAGTCTCGTAGGCCGTGTACCTGTGGATATGATAGAGTTATTAATCGATTTTTTGGAGGCAACACGTGGTAGAAATAATTCGGGCTGGCGGCTGGCTGATGTTGCCCATTATTCTTTGTTCCATCGTAGCGATAGCGATCGTTATTGAGCGGTTCTGGAGTTTGAGCGCCACCCGCATCACGCCTAAGCATACTCTTGCACAAGTATGGACTTGGTTGAAAAACAATCAGTTGGACTCCAGTAAGCTACGCGAACTACGGCTGTCCTCTCCGCTTGGTGAGGTCCTGGCTGCGGGACTGCTGACCTCTAAGCACGGCAGAGCGGCGATGATTGAGAGTATCGAGCAGGGGGCCGCTCAGGTTATTCATGACATGGAGCGCTACCTGAGCACTTTGGGAACGATAGCCGCGATCACACCGCTGCTCGGCCTATTAGGTACGGTTGTCGGCATGATTCGTGTGTTTAACGAGATTATGTTGCAGGGTACAGGCAATGCGAATGCACTGGCTGGGGGTATTTCAGAGGCATTGATATCCACAGCCGCTGGGCTCACCGTCGCAATACCTACTTATATATGGCATCGCCACTTTACGCGAAAGGTCGAATCCCTAGTACTGACCCTGGAGCAGGAATCGATCAAACTGGTCGATGCGCTGCACAGCGACCGTAAAGTAGAAGTAAAATAAAAGAGTTAGAGAGAGCACAGCAACTTGAAATTCAAACGAGCTATACGCGAAGAACTTGCCATCAATATGACTCCGCTCATAGATGTGGTGTTTCTTCTGCTTATCTTCTTTATGGTAACCACGACATTTAGTCGCGAGACACGACTGCTAGTGAACCTGCCAGAGGCGAATGCCAAGGCCGCTGAGAGCGATCCTGGGCAGATTGAAATTCTAGTCGCCAGAGATGGCAGTTTTTCGATCAATGGCAGGGGGCTGGTTAATGCGAGGATCGAGACACTGGTACAGGGGTTGGAGCTAGAGTCGGGCGGCGATCACAGCTTGCCGATCCTACTGATCGCGGATGCCGAGGCTACGCATCAATCTGTCGTGACTGCTATGGACGGTATTGGTCAATCTGGATTTACACGACTCAACATTGCCACGCAGCAGCTTCAGCCATCCGAGCAACTTGAACAACCGGGGTCTGCCCCAACTGATTTGTTATGAGCGATACAGATTCTAAAATAGGCAAGCAAGAGAGTTGGCGCCTGTACAGGCGGCTATTCAGCTATGTTTTTCCGCACCGCATGCTATTCGTCACGGCGATGCTTGGCTATATCATCTTCGCGCTTACCGCGCCCGCGGCGACCTGGTGGCTGGGCTGGACCATCGACACGATTTCCGCGGAGGACTATGAGGCGCTGCGAATATTGAGTCCGCTGGCCTTTATCGGCTTGGCTGCCGTGCGCGGGCTTGGTGGTTTCATGGGTAGCTATTATCTAGCAGGTATATCGAATCACCTAGTGCATAAATTACGCTGCGAACTGATCGACCGGTTAATTCGCTTGCCGACAAGTTACTTCGATAAGAATTCCTCGGGACGACTCGTCTCTAAACTAACCTACGATGTTATGCAGATTACCGGTGCCGCCAGCAATGCGGCCGCCGTGGTGGTGCGCGAAGGCTTCACTGTAGTTGGGCTGCTCGCGTATCTTATGTACATGGACTGGAAGCTCAGTCTTTCCTTTTTGATCATCGCACCGGTAGTCGGCAAGGTAGTCTCCGTAGCGTCGAAGAAGTTCCGCCGTTACAGCACACAGATACAAGATTCCATGGGTGATGTGACGCAGATTACCACTGAGACGATCAAGGGCCATCGCGTCGTTCGCACATTCAATGCAGAAGACTATGTGAGCAAAAGATTGTCTGCGGCGAGCGAAAAAAACCGTGTGCAGAGTATGAAAATGGTGCTTACGCGCAGCGCGAGCACACCGCTGATCCAGCTGATAGTCAGTACGGCGATCGCGGCACTAGTCTGGTTCGCTATGTCACCTGAATTCTTCGCGACCAATACGCCAGGCGACTTTGTGGCGTTTCTAAGTGCAGCCGGCTTACTCGCAAAACCTATCCGGCAGCTTACCCAGATCAACGCAGTGATACAGCGAGGGCTTTCAGCCGCGGCTAGTATCTTCGAATTACTCGATGAAGACACGGAGAAGGACACTGGCGAGCAAGTGTTGGATAGGGCGAAGGGGCGTATCGAATTCACGAATGTGGGTTTTTCTTATAACGAAGCAACGCAGACACTTGTGGATATTAATTTCGTCGCACAGCCGGGGCAGACGATCGCGCTGGTCGGAAAGTCTGGTAGCGGCAAGTCCTCTTTGGTGAGCCTCATTACTCGATTCTATGATTTTCAACACGGCGAGATAACGCTCGACGGCGTGCCCTTGAAGAACTTGAAGTTGGAGAGCCTGCGTGAAAACATCTCCCTGGTCTCTCAGCAGGTTGTGCTGTTCAATGGCACGATAGAAGAGAACATCGCCTACGGAGAGGGCGTGATCGATCTTGAAAGGGTGGCTAAGGCGGCGAGTGATGCGCACGCGATGGAGTTCATCGATGAGTTAGAGTTAGGGTTGAACACGCAGGTTGGTGACGATGCCGTGTTATTGTCCGGCGGACAGCGTCAGCGCATTGCGATTGCACGCGCTTTATTAAAAGACGCTCCTATTTTGATTTTCGACGAGGCGACCTCGGCGCTAGATTCCGACTCGGAGATGCGTATTCAGGAGGCTTTAGATACCCTGCGCCAGGGAAGGACTACATTTGTTATTGCCCATAGATTGTCGACAATCGAGAGCGCGGATTTGATATTAGTCATGGAGCAGGGAAAAATCATAGAGTCGGGTACGCACGAGGAATTGCTTGCCATGCAGGCGAACTACTCAAGGCTTCACGCAAAACAGTTCTCGGAGAATGCAGCGGCAACAGCAGAATGAGCTTTCTAGAAAGAGCATGGCATAAAAGAGCAGGGTGGCTGATTTTGTTATGGCCACTTTCTGTGCTGTTCCAAGCCCTGACAAAAATTCGCCGGTCTACTCAGCAATTAAAAGACCGCCCAGCTGATCTAACAGTTCCTGTCCTTGTCATCGGAAATATCTCACTCGGTGGCACCGGGAAGACACCCTTACTAATCGCACTCTCTCAAGAATTACAGAAACAGGGCTTCAAGCCCGGCATCATTAGCCGCGGTTATGGCGGAGGCGCACCAAGCTATCCTCTTGCGGTCGATGGTGACAGCGATGTCCACGAATCCGGTGATGAGGCATTTCTTATCGCAGAAAAGACTGGCTGTCCGGTGTATGTTGATCCGGATCGCAGTGCTGCTTTGCATGCACTGCTCCTTCGCGAAGACGTGGATGTGGTGCTCAGTGATGACGGCTTGCAACACTATAAACTGTATCGCGACCTGGAGATCGTGGTCGTCGATGGTCAGCGGTTATTCGCCAATGGTTATTGCATGCCTGCAGGCCCACTTAGGGAATCGATGACGCGTCTTAATGAAGTTCAATACATCGTTGTAAATGGCGAGCCTATAAGAGAAATTCCACAATTGGCGAGCGCGAACACGATGCAATTAGAACCCCGTTCCTTCGTTAATATGGTTAGCGGCGAGAAGCGACCTTTCTCTGGCGCCCCCTTTAATATGGGCAACAAGCTCCAGGCAGTTTCCGCGCTGGGTAACCCGCAGCGCTTTTACGCGTTATTGGGACGCTTGCCATACCAGGTAGAGACCTTCAGTTTTCCCGATCATCATAATTTCACCGTCGCTGATTTCGAGCAGCAGGGCATTGATACGTATCAACCTGTCGTAATGACAGAGAAGGATGCGGTAAAATGTCGGGAGTTCGCCAAAAACAATTTTTGGTATCTATCGGTAGAAGTAAATCTTGAGAGTCAATTTGTTAAGCGTCTCATCGAAGACATTCGACAAGTCTCTATTCTTTAGAAACGATCCCTTAGACTAAAGGTTGTAGTTGGTTTGTTACCTTCGCCTGGGCGAAGAATCAGGAGTTTTTCTATGCTTGACCAAAAGCTTTTAACTATTCTTGCCTGTCCTTTGTGCAAGGGTGAATTGCAATACGACCAGCTGGCGAAGGAATTGATTTGCCTGCCTGATGCGTTGGCGTACCCGGTTCGCGATGAGGTGCCGGTGATGCTCAGCAATGAGGCCAGGGAGCTATCCCTCGAAGAATGTGAGAAGTACCGATGAGTTTTAGCGTCGTCATCCCCGCCCGTTACGCGTCGACGCGCCTGCCGGGTAAGCCGCTTTTAGACATTTGTGGTAAGCCGATGTTGCAGCACACCTACGAGCGGGCGCTAGAGAGTAACGCCGATAGAGTCATTATCGCTACCGACGACGCGCGCATTCAAGAAGCGGCCCAGGGATTTGGCGCATTGGTGTGCATGACATCAAGCTCTCATGTAACAGGCACCGACCGAATTCAAGAAGTCAGCGGCCAGCTGCAGATGCTGGCATCCGAGCTGGTGGTGAATGTACAGGCTGATGAACCTCTAATTCCTTCTAGTGTAATCAACCAAGTCGCGGAAAATCTCCAACAAGACTCAGAAGCCGGTATTGCTACGCTTTGTGAGGTGATTACCGACAAGGAAGAGATCAGTGATGCGAATAGTGTGAAGGTAGTGATCGATGCTCAGGGCCGTGCGCTGTACTTCAGTCGCGCGACCATTCCCTGGCAAGGCAGCGCCTCGGCAAAGAACTGCTACCGCCACATTGGTATTTACGCTTATCGGGTTGCGGTGCTCAATCAGTTCGTCGAATGGCCAGTGTGTCAGCTTGAGGTGACCGAGAAGCTAGAACAGCTGCGGGCCTTGTACAACGGCGTCGGCATTCATGTGGCTGTTTCCAGCCAGAGCATTCCCCCGGGCGTGGATACCCAGAAAGATCTGGATCTGGTGCGCGCTCATCTCAGCGCTAACACAGCCTCGGACTTACGAACTTGACGGTGAACGCTAACCCAAATGCCGCCAATCAAAGCCGCAAGATAAGAGTCTTGATGGTCTGTCTTGGTAATATCTGCCGCTCGCCCACGGCTCACGGTGTGTTAGAAAAACTAATACAAGATAAAGGCTTAAGTGAAGCTATTGAAGTCGACTCTGCTGGCACCAGCACTTATCACATCGGCGATCACCCCGATCCAAGATCGATCGCAGCTGCGCAGCGTCGTGGCTATAGCCTAGAAAAACAAGTCGCCAGGCAAGTGAGCCCCAATGACTTCCAGGAATTTGACTATGTGTTGGCCATGGACGCAGATAACCTACAGCACCTGGTAAGTGCCGCACCTGGGGGCAGTAAGGCGAAGGTGCAATTGCTGCTCGATTACGCGTCGGGTGAAACAGAATCTGTGCCGGACCCTTACCTAGGCGGCGGATTGCAGGGCTTCGAGACGGTGCTTGATTTAGTCGAGGGCGCATGTCAGCGTTTACTCGAGCAGCTACTTCAAGAACTGCCCACTGCAGTGAGGGAGCAATAGCTGTGGCGTTTGAGATACAGAAAAATGTCGACCTTCGTGACTACAACAGCTTCGGGGTGAGTCAGATGGCGGCGTACTTTGCAAAGATACAAGACTCCGCCGATCTGCGCCAAGCGCGTGAATTTGCAGCGTCGAAGCGTCTGTCGGTGTTGGTCCTAGGTCAGGGCAGTAATACGTTGTTTATAAACAATTACCCAGGCTTGGTTCTGTACATGAGTAACCGCGGTAGGGCGATACTGCCCGGCGCAGGCATGTTGCGAGCTGCTGCCGGAGAGAATTGGCATGAGCTGGTTATATTTTGTTTGCAAAATTCTCTGTACGGCATTGAAAACTTAGCGCTTATTCCCGGCACTGTCGGCGCCGCGCCGATCCAAAACATCGGAGCTTATGGCGTAGAGCTTGAGCAGTTCTTCGTGGAATTAGAAGCTTTCGACTTAAAGACTGGTGAAATCCGGCACATGAGCAAAGCGGACTGTCAGTTTGCCTACCGCGACAGTATCTTTAAACAGGATCCCGGGCTGAAGCTGGTGGTCCTTTCTGTGACGCTGCAGCTGTGCTTAGAGCCCACGGTAGAGCTTGGCTATCCAGGCTTAGCGGATGCGCTTGTAGGGCAGAAAGTAACGCCACAAAGCGTCTTCGATGCAGTCTGCGCTATCCGCAGTAGTAAGCTGCCTGACCCTAAGCTGGTTGGCAATGCGGGAAGTTTCTTCAAGAATCCGCTGATCTCTCGTTCGAAGTTAGCGAAATTGCGTGAAGCCTATCCAGAGTTGCCAGCTTGGGATACGAAGGATGCCGATCTAGTAAAAGTGCCAGCCGCCTGGCTGCTCGATAAGAAGGGCTGGAAGGGAAGGCAGCGTGGCGGCGCTGCAGTGCATGGCGAGCATGCCCTAGTATTGGTGAATCGAGACAATGCAACGGGTGAGGATGTTGTCCTGCTCGCTCAAGAGATGAGCAGTTCGATACTGCAGGCCTTCGGTATAGCGCTGCAAAGCGAAGTGCGGATCATTTAGTCCGCGCTCCTTGCTTCCCCCTCAGTAATCGCACCGTCGAGAAGTAGGGCATTTGCTGCGATGCAGTGCGCACGATACTCGCGGTTAAGTTGGGTAGGCTGACGGTAGGGATGAATAGTAGGGTCTGCTGAGCTTTGAATCGATCGCCAGTTAAATTGGGCTGGAATTGATACGGATTGAATACTGCGCTTTGCTCAGTTTTTCGCTAAGTAATCAAATACCATAGTGCGAATGCCAAGCAGGCTGTTGAGACTGCGGGCGGCATCGGCTAACCTGCCCACAACCCCAGTCAATCCACCGCCAATGCCACTAAGCGCGCAGTTATAGCAGGATCATGTCCGCAGAAGCCAGCAAGCCATTCGACCACAAACACTTCCTCGCGCATCTCAGCAGTCGTCCCGGCGTCTATCGCATGCAGAATGAGGCCGGTGAGGTGATCTATGTGGGTAAGGCGCGCAATCTGAAGAATAGGGTAGGCAGCTACTTCAGAGCCTCCGGGCTGAACAGCAAGACGCTGGCCATGGTAAGCAAGATCCAAAATATCGAAATTACGATTACCAATACCGAGACCGAGGCGCTGCTCTTGGAGCAGACGCTGATCAAAAGCCATCGGCCAACCTACAATATCCAGATGCGTGACGATAAATCCTACCCTTACATCCTTCTGACCAACAAGGATGACTATCCAAGGTTGGGCTTTTATCGCGGTAGTCGCAAGCGAGCTGGGCGTTTCTTCGGGCCCTATCCTAGCGCTAATGCGACTCGCGAAACTCTTCAAGTACTACAGAAGGTATTTAAGGTAAGGCAATGTCAGGACAGTTATTTTAATAATAGATCTCGACCTTGTTTGCAGTATCAGATAGACCGCTGCACGGCTCCGTGCGTAAAAGCTATTAGCACCGAGGACTATGCAAAGGACGTGCACTACTCGACCCTGTTCCTGCAGGGCAAGAGTAATGACCTGATCAAAGAGCTGACGTCGAATATGGAGGCGGCAGCAGCGAAAGAGGATTTCGAGCGTGCTGCCGTGGTGCGAGATCAGATAATGGGGCTCAGGCGCATGCAGGAGGATCAGATCGTTGCCAATCAGGGCGACGACGCCGATGTAGTGGCGGCCGAGATTCTGCAGTCTTACGTCTGCGTGCACGTTATCTATATTCGCGCAGGTCGTATCATCGGCAGCAAGAACTTTTATCCGCGCTTCAAGCTAGCCGGCGACGTAGGTGAGCTGCTCTCAGCGTTCCTGTCCCAATCCTACCTAGGAGATGACAAGGCGGCGAGCATCCCGGCAGAGATCATTGTGCCCACTGTGCTTGAGGGCGCAGAGGGGCTGCAGGGCGCCTTGGCCTACGTGGCCGGACGCAAAGTCAAACTTTCGATGCGGGTGCGCGGACATCGCGCGAAATGGCTGCAACTGGCAGTAACGAATGCGCGCGAATCGCTGCACGCCTATGTTAGTAATAAACAAAATAGTTTCAAACGTTTTCAGCAATTACAGGATTCTCTTAAGCTTGAATCGATGCCAAAGCGCATAGAGTGTTTCGACATCAGCCATACGTCGGGCGAGGGCACAGTAGGCTCCTGCGTCGTATTCGATGAAAGCGGTGCGGTGAAGAGCGACTATCGACGCTTTAATATCAAGGGAATAACTGGGGGCGACGACTACGCCGCTATGGAGCAGGTACTAGATCGCCGTTTCACACGGCTTGCCAAGGGCGAGGCCAAGATTCCAGACATCCTGCTTATCGACGGCGGCAAGGGCCAGCTTACTCAGGCCAAGAAGATCATGGAGAAGTTTCAGCTGCCGGAGATTCAGCTACTAGGCATTGCCAAGGGTATAAGCCGGCGTGCAGGACAGGAGACACTGTTCTTGCTTAAGGATGAGCGCTTCAAGGAAATCGTCATACCAACAGAGTCTGGCGCACTGCATCTACTGCAGCAGGTAAGAGACGAGGCCCACCGCTTCGCCATCACAGGTCACAGGGCTAGACGTGCCAAGGCGCGTAAGCAATCTACGCTAGAGGAGATCCCGGGCCTAGGACCGAAACGCAGGCGCGAACTGTTGCGCTACTTCGGCGGGCATCAGGAGATCAATAAGGCGAGTGAATCAGAAATTGCGAAAGTTACTGGGATAAGCAAGAAATTGGCCGAAAACATATATGAATACTTACACAACAGTTGATACAGCTAACTTCAAAATTAACTAAAATATTTTGATGTTGGCTTTGATGTGCTTCTATTTTAAAGTACAACACTGTGTGTATATAAAATAAAATGTTTAGTGTTTTACAAGCAGCGGCGAAGGGTAAATAAGAAACTAATATGAACTGGGCAAATATTGCTACGATTAGTCGAGTCGTGCTCATCCCGGTGGTTATCTATTGCTACCACCTAGACATGCATTCAAGTCATTTCCTAGCGGCTATCCTGTTTTCGATCGCGAGCCTGACCGATTGGCTGGACGGCTTTCTTGCGCGCAAGCTTAATCAGGCCTCTGAATTTGGTGCCTTCTTGGATCCTGTTGCGGACAAACTACTAGTCGCGATCATACTGGTCATGCTGGTCTCGATCTATCCTGCACTGCTATTGGCTGCAAGCATCATCATCGCTCGCGAGATACTCGTATCTGCGCTGCGTGAATGGATGGCGGCGAAAGGGCTAAGAGACAAGGTAGCGGTCAAATTCTCGGGTAAGCTCAAGACAACGGTACAGATGCTGGCCATCATTACACTCCTGCTGGCTAATTCAAGTCTGCCGGAATGGGTGCTAATGTTGGGCTACGGGCTAATCTATCTGGCTGCGCTGCTAAGTATCAGCTCAGGAATGCAGTATTTTCGAGCAGGCTGGAGAGAACTGCAGTCAAAGTCATAAGAATTGCTAGAAAGCCGCGAGTTCAGCTTGACTTGGAGCACTTAGGCATTAGAATAAGCGCCTCTTTCGGGTAGCGGTCCCAGCAAGCGTACTTCCTAGCTTTGCAGGCCATACTCAAGAGTGATTAACACCTCAAAACGCGGGAATAGCTCAGCTGGTAGAGCACGACCTTGCCAAGGTCGGGGTCGCGAGTTCGAATCTCGTTTCCCGCTCCAATTTTTATTCAATGTAATCAATTGCTTTGCGGCTTTTGCTGGGTTAACTCCCTGCTGTAAAAATTCTGATGACCTTTCTATGTTGAGAGATTTTTAAGTTATGCGATCAAGCGCCTTTGCGGCTATTATTTACTGGCAATTCGTAGTCGAGTTGATTTCTAAATAGTCGAGAAATCTCTCTGGGACTCTTTGAACCACTGTCGGTCGGAGTTTGCAATTCTCATATATCTGTAATGCCCTATTCATTGTATAAGTGTAAGTACTTTCATCTATTAACCCTGCGTTGTACTGATTAAAAGAATTTAAAAGACTGATTATCCTCACCCTGACTATAGCAATCAAAGTGGCTCGTTCTTCATCGTTGGACCAATCTATATCGGGTTCGATTCCACCCTCCATTAGTCTTAAAGCAATCGAGCTGCCCTCGAGCGGTGCCGAATAAAAAGCCATTAAAGCGGCATTTCTTGCCTGGAGTTGGCTTGCCATTGCTATATTTTGATTTTGCTGTATCTCGAATCCAACAAATATGAGGGATCCCACTATCCCGAGCGTTCCCAGGAGACTGGTAATATTTGCCATTGACCATACTGTTAGAGTTCTTCCTAATCCTGACATGTATATTCTGCTCCAATTAAAGTGGTTTTTATGACCCCAAAATTAGTAATTCCGGAGTGAAAGTCTAAAAGTAAAATTTTTAAAGTCTAGATTAATTCCGTTACTCATCATGTATCCGACTCTTTACCGCATAATTTAGAACTCCAATGTATCAAAAATTTTTCAGTTTTTTTAAAAATTCAATTAAAAATACTGTTAATAGCTATATTACGACCATCTTTGGTGTATTTTATTTAACCATTTCGCAATTTTAGATTCTTAGTTCGCTTAAAATCATGTCAAAGCTATAGTAGCGGGAGAGCGTAGGCATCCGATACCACGCAATCCTCAATTTATGTTAAGCGCAGCTCCATTTAGCATGCCGTTAACAGCTAGTGCTTATGGTGGGAGACTAACCGAAGGTTTACAGGGTAGGGGATTGCTATCTAGATAATAGATAGAACCCGTTATTCTGAAATCCGCCGCTTTTCATCTTGTACCTGCATGATTCTTAACGGTCTATTTGCTGATAAAAACTATATAAATCATGAGCTTGAAAAACACCTTAAAAATATCAAAAGAACTAAAATAGTGACAATCGCGAGTTCGAATCTAGTTTCCGCTTCAATTTTTGGCCACTTCTACATGCTAGAGCCTGACGGATATCTCTTTAAGTATCATAAAGATATGAACCTCTATTTTTGTGGCTTGTTAAAACCCTTCAAAGCACCGAATTTTATTGAGTGCGGTTATCTAAACTTTTTAGGCCCTTTTATACCCAACCCATGGCTAAAGCCTCGGGTTTTGGTTTGATGCGCGATCATTTGTAAGGCATGAGACGAATAAGAGGTAAGGAATTAAGCTTGGCTCAATACTCAGTTATTCCGACGCTTAGGTACGCCACAACAGGGAAGACTATTTTTTTTAGGATTTTTGACACTCAAACCATGCTCAAAGCTGCGAGTTTTGGTATAGTGCGCGAGCTTTTGATAAGCATGAAATGAATTAAGGCTGGATGGCAGAGTGGTCATGCAGCGGACTGCAACTCCGTTAACGCCGGTTCGATTCCGACTCCAGCCTCCATTTCAACAAAAGCCCTAGTAAGACCATCCCCTCAAAATGCCCGGATGGCGAAATTGGTAGACGCAAGGGACTTAAAATCCCTCGGTGGAAACACCGTGCCGGTTCGATTCCGGCTCCGGGCACCATATAAATCAATAAGTTACAGTTATTTCTTTAAGTG
>Ga0307995_1000958_pt1 | contig 18655 bp, 30 predicted proteins | sample EllFjometagen262_FD_203132 | JGI IMG/M metagenome (GOLD analysis project Ga0307995, IMG submission 203132) | Marine microbial communities from Ellis Fjord, Antarctic Ocean - #262 | ecosystem: Environmental > Aquatic > Marine > Unclassified | place: Southern Ocean | collected 2014-11-02
TATAATATCCTTCGGGCAAATCGTTAATATAATAAGCATACTCTTCCCTATTGGAGACATTATGTGGTAAATTATAGCCCACCGTATTAAAATCTAAATAGACAACTCCATCATCATTAAATGATGTGTGTGCCGGGTCAAATCCCTTAGTCCATGCTAACCTACTTCGTCTGCGGATTTTGCGACCTTCTGCGGAGAACGATTCAGCATCCAAACAAGTCGGGCCATAATACATACAATTTTCGGGGTCATTCAGTTCACAGTATTTACACTTTGCTTCTGCTTCATCCGATTCAGCCATCCAATCTTCGGGTTCATTATCATGTTCCTTTTTACAAGTTGTGCAAACCCATTCGCCACGAACAGTATCAGTAGGTTTTGCATCAAAACAGAATTGACAAAGACATTCACATAATGGGTCGCCCCACTTATCATCAACCGCATCATACGATTCATCACACAAAGGACACTCTTTGGATTCTGCATCCTTAACTTCAATAACATCATTAACCGCTACGAGATAAAAACCAAGAGAACCTGCAATAAATGTGCCAACATACGGCCACCATTTGACATCCTTGCCTTCTTGTTTAATGCTCAACCCCATTAGGACTGAACCAACAAGAAATGTTGCCGCACCAACAATAGCGGAATCGGCAAGAATACCCATAGATACTATTTGGAGTTTCTGTTATCTAAAACCTATCTTTATGAATGAACAATGCTTGGTATTCACTCGCTTCCATTACCCAACCATTTTCTTCAAGATAGGGAATTACTAATTCTCCCTTCTCAACATCATATTCTCCCTTCTTGAAACAATCATCAATAAGAACGACACTCTCCGTGTGCAAGTTACTAAAACACGATTTTAACTCTTCAAATATCAATTTTGCATCATTGTCCGAATCAAGATAGAGAACATCAATCGGGTCTTCAAAAGATTTTAGATAGACTACGCTATCGGATTCAATAACTTCAACATCTGCATTCGGAAACCTTTCGGCTACTAAAGATTTTGAAACCACTACTGCGTGTGGGTCAATATCAATAGAATATAATTTGCCGCCAAAACGAGAACAGTATTCAGCGAACCTAAGTGTTGAATGCCCATCACCTACCTTGTAATCCCATAGGTGGCTACGAATCGTTCCTGTCTCAACAATCGTCTTCGGGCCTTGAATCAAACCGAATAACGCATTGAATGTCTTGCTTCTATCAACAGCACCAACCATGAATTAGATATTATACAATTAAGTATCTATATCTGCTTAAAGATTCAAACTGAACCCATTATTTCTATGTCCGACCAATTTACTTCTAATAAACCTTGTTCGCCATCATCATCTGTCCAAATCGCAATCCAATGAAAATCATACTTTCCCGCAGTAAGATTCTCTAAACATAATTCTTGACTGTCTGCCACATATCCTTTGATGTAATGATAACCGATGGTGTAATTCAAGGAGGTGTCATTTTCACTATTCCAAAATTGCACTGATACATTATATCCATCTTGGTCATTGGGTTCTGTTCCACAATCAAGGTCATATTGCACCCATGCCGATGTGTTATTATACTGCATAGATATTTGAAAGAGAGTGATTTCACAACGGGGTGGTGGGTATTCGCAAGTGCCATCATCAACTTCTGCGAGATTATCAAAGTTTGTTGCATTAGAGTCCATACACCCTTCCTTCATCGGGTCGGGTTGAGACTCGCAAGAACCATCATCAACAGTTGCATTTTCATCATAGTTATCTGCATCACTATCCATACAACCTTCTATCTCTTCTGCCTCAATAATAAAAGTAGGTTTATGTGGTGATGTGAACTCAATTCCATGCTTACAAGTGCCATCCGCACAATCAAGAGTATGGAACTCAATTTCGTATTCATAAGTGCCTACTTCAAGGTCAATAAAATCGCTTTGAACCTCCATAACATCTCTAAAAACTCCTGTGTCAATATAGTCATCATCATGTGAAGACCCATCTCTAAATAAAACAATCGTGAAATGACCCTCTAATTCACCATTACAGTTATTTTCATCAAAAAATGTGAACCGAACATAGATTTCTTTTTCATTAGATGATGAATAGTCATCATATTGCCAATCAGTATTACAAACATGGGGATTTCCAAACAAACAAGACCCATCATCCCATGAAGCATCTTTATCATAATTGTTTGCGGCGGGATTAAGACAAGCCCCATAGGATTCTGTGGCATTGGCCTCACTATCCACCATGTTAATGACTCCAAGTGCTTCAAGGCCACCGCCGGTAATTAACAAGAAAAGTGGAACCATTGTGATTATCAATTTCTTTATATTTTCGGACTTGCGCTGAATAGACTCAATAGCCCTATCAACAATGTCACCTTCAAGTGTGGTTTCAAGAGTTACTTCTGTCTTGTTTTCGCCGCCGTTTAGAACAGTGTTTTCCGAAACATCTTTATTTATTTCTTGAACGGTTGTAATCAATTCCGCCGCTTCTTTTAGTTGAGTAACTAAATCTTTTTCTTTGTTGGATTCATTTACAACCCCGTCATCAAGAAGGTCTTCTAAAATATCTGCCTCATCACGACCCGTCGCTTCTGCAACGATTTTAGCCTTCTTAACCAATGCACCAATATCAGTTCCCCCAACACTCATAAATAATTATGTGCTGTGCCGCTATCTAAGGATTCTTTATTGGTGCTTCACTTTGCTCATCCCCATCTTTGATACGAATAATAGAAATTGCCGATGCTACTTGTGAGGCAGAAGCATCTTCAAGAGACATTTGTTGCCCATCTGCAAGTCGGATAATGTATTGCGCCATGTATTCAAGACCTCCTATGATGTATTTATAACTTTGCATTATCCCACGCATCTATCTCTTCGGAACTCGCCTTATCGGTGGCAGGGGTTTTTTCTTCTGTGGGGTCAAAACCAAATTGGTCTTTGAATTGCTCTAATGACATGACTTGATAATTGTCCCCATCTCCAACTTGAATATCGCCGGGTTCCATAAATACATGGGCATGGAGTTCATTAACCTTATTGTATAAATACTTGAAATCCCGCATGACAAACCACATACGAACATAAATACTTATAAAAAACATTAAAACTGTTACTTCAAACCAATAATCAATCCACATAAGGAACTATTATCCGAAGGGGTTAATGAATGGTTCTATTAGAGAGCAGACGGTGGATTATCTCTTAACCATTTGTTAATACTTCCGAGTTTGCCCTCAATCTGCATTCCAAGATTCATTGACTGTATCATATTTCCGAAGTTCAATGGATTTGGGAACATCTTGGATTCAGTATCCTCATCTTGCCAACCCATCAATTGACCACCACCATCTCGGTAGGATTTCAAAATCTTCAAGTGGTGATTAGATAGGCCACCCAATCCACCCTCATTAGTGGAATCTTCTAATGGAGATACAAGGGATGGTGTTTGAATAAATTGTCCTCCACCATCACGAATACGCCTTCGCCAAGATTCGGCATCCATCTTTAATTCATGGTCGTGATTATGCCTTCGTGGTCTAATTTGGCCGTCGGATTGAGGAATCATAGCACATTGATAAACGAATAAGATTTCAATCTTTTCAAAGTCATTTGAAGGTCTATCATCATTTATACCGTTATAGAATATAATGGCATCATCAGTAAAATAATGTCCGTCACTTTCGTAGTAATCTTGTTGCATCCTTCGCAAACAAAGTGGTGAGGAAGGTAATGAATAAACTTCGGGTGTCCTTTGCATAGTAGGGTAACTTGACCAACAATCATCATTGTCTGCTCCCGTATCATATCCTTGTGAATCTATTGTATCTGCACAAGCCATATAATCAAACCTAATCAATTGGGAAAACTGTTGGGAAATATCTGTCTTCATATACTTCATCCAATTAACGATTGCAGGTTGTGTCCAACCCCAATCCCTTGAACTATGTCTCATTTTGTTATTCATAGAAGGTTTTACAACGGTATTTTCTGCATCCTTCTTTAAGGGAACTGATAATCGGCGGCGGAACTTTCCATCATTACCACGCTTAAAATCAATTCCATGTTTGCCATCATAAGGTTTTATATATTTCCCTTCTGCATCATATTCCATTTTATATCCTTGTATATGGCATCTATCACATAGGACATTTCCATCATCAAGAACATCTTCTCTTCCATTATCTATCGTAAAGTTCTCATTAGAAAGTCTCTCTTCTTTACAGCCTTCACAGAAAACATAATCATCGGCATCTTCCAATGCAAATGATTCAGCATCAAAATCTAATGGAAATTGTTCGCAAAATGCCTTCACCTCCCAATTAGCCTCTTGTCCACCACCATCTAAAGGGTGTGATAACCATACAGACATTTCGGAGTCAATATCTCCTTGCCGTTTCAATATAGGCCGAATCTTTTTAATCGTGTCATAGTATTTATTCTTCAAATACGGTAAATGACATTTATCAAGATGGATTTTGAAGTCGGCATCGGACATGGACTCCATTTTCACATCTTCGTATGGACAATCACAAGGTTCGTGTTCATAATTGTCTGCGACATTATACAAATTATCCAATAATTCGTTAATTTGAGTTTTATACTCGGCGGAGAATGATTCCGCACTATGTAGCAATTCGCAACAATCAATACAACAAGAATCGTCCCCACATTTTTTACAATAGAATGTTGGTTCTTCGGAACCCAAAATTACGCTTTTAGCAACGCTTTCTGCGTATTTAGCGTAAAGTATGGTGGAAAGTGACCACCCAACGAAAGCAGAAGCAGTAAGGCCACCCCAATAGAGATATTTGCTATCCTTCTTTGACTTCAAATAATTGTAGCCAATCGCTACTGAACCGAGAAGAGGAAGTGAACCGATAAGGAATGGAACAACAATTAGACTCTTCATAAGATATTCTTATTAACGCTACTATCTAAATCCATCCACTACGCAGTTCAAATTTCCGTGGAAAGATTTTAATACAAATTACGCATTTGGGGATGAAAACCATGATGGTCGCCTTGCCGGTATCTTGTTCCATTGTGGGCCTTTGCCCTTATTCATGTAGGTTTTACCCTTACGATAATAATTACGATATGAAGCGACTACATCATCCCAATTTCTGTTGCCAATTTTGTATTCAAGACCCATACATTTTGGCGGAACAGTCAAAGAACCTGCGGGAATAAATTGAGTTCTAAGGTCGCCACAACGATATAATACATCTTCACTTTTATGGAATTTTCCGTATCTTGCGGTGTATTCTCGGCATAATGCAAGTGCGTGTGCCAAAACCCAATCAAAATTGGCGATATTTTTACCTGTCCAAATCGTTGAAGGATGATTCAAATGTGTTGAACCATAAATGTATTCTTCACCATCGTAGCCATGCTGTCTAAGGCTTGTGGATAGCATCTGTGCGCTCTCTAAAATCATCTTGATTGAATGACGGTCACAAGACATTTCTGCCGCTTCTTCGGGGTTTGCTGAAAGGAAAAATATATTCATTGTGGTGGCTTCCGGTTGAACAAATACAAAACTTTATCCCACAATTCCCCTAAACCAAACATGATGGCAAAGAGAATCGCAATCACAAGTATTGCGGTCATGTCACCATTTGCCATACAGGTATATTTACCTTATTGCTATCTAATTCTATTGTTTCCACCAACTGAAAATCAAAGTCCTTGAATATCCATTTTCTTATGTGGTGCGGAAAATTGAACTTTCAAACGATGGTCGTTTTCACAACGCCAAACCATGACATTCTTTTCGTGTGGGTGTGAAGGGTGAAACTCGCCACCAACCAATTCTGTTCCGCCCGACTTATCCATGCAAACAGGACACCAATTAGAAACAAGGTATGAGTAATCCATTATTCCCACCTGTCTGCCATACGGCGAATTGCGTCAATAGGAACTCCATGAGAGTTTCTCTCGGCATAAAGTGGAATGTCCTTATAATCCCAATTAACCGAAATTACTTGAACCATGAAACCATTTGCTTTAGCGGCTTCCTCATACTTTTCGTATTCCCAATGTTGAGTATTAGTATTGTCAATAATACAATGTGCCGATGAAGTAACTTCACTATGCTCTTTCATCCATGCTGTCGCTAAACGAAGATTCTCGGCATGATATTCACCGAGTTTAGTATGGTCAAATTGATAGACACCATCAACCATGAAAAGGTCGTCTGTTGAGAAAATTGCACCCCATCCCTTATCACAGCAACCTGCTTTCAAAGTTTTAGCAAGCATTGATTTTCCCGTTCCGGGTAGCCCTTTTATGATGTAACAGATTTTGCTCATAACCTATCCTATCAACAACAGGTTAATAAAGGTTTTGGAGAAATAATGGAGAGGTGTGTGAGGCTCGGATTTGCACCGGAACCATGATGATAAGGCGGAGAGTAAGGGAAAATGGAGAGAACCCGATTGAACCTTCCAACGGTCACACACCCCATCCTTTTTGAAAATGAGGTGAAATGATGGTGACTACAAAGTGATTCCAAACCAAGCGATACGGATTTCTCACACCACCGAACTATGTTCTGTCCGTGTAGGAAGCGATGACGCTTGCTTGCTCCTTTCGTATCCTTATGCCAATCTTAGCCCCAACAGGCCGCAGTTTATGGCACTCGGTTTGATAGCCCTTAGAGCCACCATCATACCCGCATTCAATGAAGACGAGCCACTTCGGTCTTCGGCAGGTGTTCGCCTTAGACAAACCTTCCTACCCCTAACGGGTTATTAAACTTTTCGGTTATCAAAATACTTTTTCACATCTTCTATGCGTTTTGGTATCAATTTGGCATAGTCCGGCATCAATTCAATTTGAATAGAACTGCGACCAAGATATTCTGCAACTGCTCCTGTTGTCCCACTACCTGCAAATGGGTCAAGAACAATCCCATCGGGAGGACAACCTGCGAGAATACAAGGCTCAACCAAATCGGGAGGATAGGTAGCAAAATGCGCCCCTTTGAATGGTTTATTAGTAATTGTCCAAACATCTCTTCTTGTTCTCAATCCTTTTCCATCAGTAGTCGGTTCCTTAACTGCTTCATAATCAAAGTAATACTTCTTAGACTTCGTTAATAAGAAAATATATTCGTGCGCTCGCCCACACCTGTCACGCACAGATTCCGGCATCGGATTTGGTTTAGCCCAAACAATATCATTCCGAACCCACCAACCATCATCTTGTAAAGCAATCGCTAATCTATGAGGCAACATCATCAAGTCTTTAGGTTTTATCGTTGAATGCTTGCCATCTTGAGGGCGTGTAATTCCTTTACCACCTACCTCGTTATGATGTGACTTATTCAATGAATTAGTTCTTTTTGCTTGTAATTTTGCATCTTTCATACCACTTTTTCCCTTACCTCCCCAATAAGTATCGCCAATGTTTAGCCAAAATGTTCCCTGTGGTTTCAAGACCCGTTTGACCTCTCTAAAAATCTCAACAAGATTTGAAACGAAATCTTCGGGGCTTGGCTCTAATCCTAATTGACCAAACCATGAATCACACTTTATACAATAACAATGTTCCGAAGGTGTATCTCGTTCACCCGAACCCTTATTCGTAGTCTGTTTCCTCCCTGCTGACCCCTTATCATTACTTCGCCTTTGATGAGTAATTATTGAACCCTTCTCATGTTCGCAATCAAGTGTCCCTCCCCACCAACGACCTGTTCCGCCATAATTACGGAGGCCATAATAAGGAGGCGATGTAATACAAGAATCAATAGAGTCTTTATCCATACTACGCAATTTGTCTAAGCAATCTCCAACTAATACCTCATGCGACATAATTTTAACCCCTTAAATAAAGTTGGAAACTACTGAAATGAAGTTTTTCCAATCACCCTTCTTATCATAGACTAAATCGTGAACGGGATAATCCAATTTGGCTTGTAAATCCTTGACATAAGTGATATTCATTCTGTAAAATGAATCGGGCTTGACTTGGATACCTGCAACGACCTCATTATTTTGTTTGATTATCAAATCACACGCACCCGAAACATCAGTTTTTTGGTCTGCTTTTTCTATGCTGAACTTCCATATATGCACATTTAAGTCTTTAATTGCCTTATCTTCCATTTTCTTGCCCTTGAATGAGTTCTTCCCCATAAAGTTCTCTATCCATTTTTGACAAGTCTCAATATCCCACATCTCATCTCCTTTGTTCTTGAGTAAAACTTGGGCGGCGGGCTTGTCTTGAGCCATGTAAAGATTCTGTGCCATCATCTTAATTGTATTAACTGCTTTTAATCCACACTCACAAGTTTCGTGATAATGCCTATCAATCTCGGAAAGCAATTCCTCTTCGGAAAATATCTTGTGTTTGCTTTGAAGGGAAATTACTGCTATTGAATTTCTAACACTCAATATATGAAATGCGTCACAAATTGGATTCAATGGGCCACCTGTTGAGTCACCATATTTTACGAAGTAAGGCAACATCAATAAACATCTCCGTTGGTCTGTATCTTTGCATCCTCATAAGGACTCGCCACACGACGATACAATTCCAACTTGGCACACTCAAGGACACCAATCAATTCATTTATGGTCGCATAATTTAATTCATCTTCAACAATATGATTCATCAAATATGAAATAGAATAATTGAGCATCCCTGCACGATTCGGCTTATCCGAAATAATATGTGCGCCCAATGATGCAAGACTGTGTTCCATTATGGTGCGTTTTTCTTGGTCAATGTAAGGCATTAACCTACCATTGTTCCATTACCTATCTATAACTTCAATCAAAGACGATGATTGATAGGTAGCATAGCCCGAATCTCATAGCAATTCTTTGCGTCAAGGGTTTTTTCAATTTGCGGAATGAGGCGGTCAAAATCTGCCTCCGTAGGGGTGTCTTCGCAAAGAACATAGGATTCCTTCAAATCCTCAAGTGATTCAGCAATATACAATTTTTCTAAGCGTAGTCTTTCAATCAAGGCTTTGCTTTCGCCGTATTCTAAAATCATTCGTTCCTTCTCGTTTGGACTCTCGTTCATGGTTAGTGGTTGGCACACTACTATATGAACTTTACTCAACGCATGGCATTCATGTTAATCAAAACTCTAATACCTGTTTCCACACAATCACGGCAGACCCACCACTCACAAGCACCCATAGAAGGGATTTTGTTAGGATTTTCAAGACCTTTAATTTGGAATTCTGTCAAGTAATGATTTTCGTCGCATATGTGGCAATTAGAGGAACCCATGTGTTAAGCGGGGTGGCTACTCACATATGAAGTTATCTCAAGGATTGTCTGCAAATTGACCGATTCTAAATTGCCTGTTTTGAATGTTATAGACTGATAGGTATCCCATTTTAGGTTTGTAACCCATCATCTGCATGAAATCTGTCTCGCCTTGAAATGTTGAAGATACTACGAGAGGTATTCCCCTATGCCATTCTGTCGCATGAGCGTGGGTGTGGCCTGTGACGAATATATCGGGAGGGCTTTGGATAACCATTTGGTCTTCCTCTTCGGGGCTTAACGCATTTCGTTCTCCCCACATAGGCGCAAGGTGTCGCTTTTGTAACATTAGTTTCATAGCCTCTTGAGGCTTGTCATAAGTCACTGTTTCCACTCTCGGAACTATGTCGTCTATTCCTTTACCATGATAAGAAAGAACATCAATTCCACTAAGTTGAATCCTTGCAGGGTTGCCTACATGAATTGTTGAATTAAACTTCTGCTGAACTCCGGGTTCAAGCATTGGCTGTGGTTCTGCGGGTCTAACCGCATCGTGATTTCCGGGTAGCAAAATCGGCGTTATATGGTCGGGCAAAGCATCAAGTTTCCGAGCGCACATTTCGTATTGGTCAAAAGAATTAGCGATGCAAATGTTCTCTTCATGGCCGGGATAGATACCGATACCATCAATAACATCTCCCGATAACACTAACCACTTGATATTCTGTGCTGTTTCATCATCTGTATTCATCCAAGCAATCATCTTATCCCATTCACTTTCTAAGAACTTCTTAGACCCCATATGGAGGTCGGAAATGAAGGCAATTGAAACAGGGTCAAAATCCATACCACCTTTGTTTTGATGATTAGGTAAAATATCGGGATAGACTACATTATCCACCCAAAACATTCGCCCATCATCTCCGAATTTGCCGGATATGCCAAGCACTTCATCTTTAAAGATTGTCGCACTTGCGGGGTCGTCTTTTCTTACGAAAACACTCATTGTGGAACTTAAATCCTCCATTGTGACCATCTTGCCACCACTTTTTGTTCTTCTAACATCAAGAACAATTCCGACAAGGTTGTAACTTCTCCCCTTCTTTTTCTCCTTTTGAATCTGCTTTATTGTCCCCGATGCTTTGAAACCTGCTTGATTGCGAAGTATTTCTGCAATCGTTTGATAGCGGTCATAAAACAAATTGACAATATCATTGAGAGTCCCCTTTGTATTTGATTGTCCAACAGGTTTTCCTAATGTATAATCGTCTGTATAATCCGAAGCCTTCGCTGTCCATGATTTAGAAGGATTGTTAATGTCCCAATAAGGTGAACGAATTGACTTCAAGACCCTCACCTATTCACTCAATATCTGCAAGGTCTATAATAAGCGCATCAACCGCTTCTTGAGCATCGTCAAGAGATTGGTTGCCGGTAATCACACACTTTCCCGAAGAAAAAATTAAACAAACGGCAGAAAGACCGTTTAATCGGTAAATAAGTCCCGGAAATTGTTCGGGTTCCCATTCTGTGCGAGCCATTGGTAAAGCAAGAGTTAAATGAGCAAGATTCAATTCTCGCTTCAAATCGTGGGTCACTACAACATTACCAATTGAGTAATCGTAGGAATCCCATAAAGGACAACCATTAGAATTCAGTGCATCATAAGTAATCTTGAGTGCTACTTCTATATCATCAACAGTCTTAGCACCTGTAATCACGATACGCCCACTACGGAAAATTAACGCACATACTTTTGGTGTCAATATCTTATAAGTCATTCCGGGAAATCTGTCGGGGTCAAAATCTAAACCTGTCTCAATAGAGAAGTGGTCAAGGTCAATATATTCAGCAAAGCGAGAAGTCGCCAATAGGTTCACAACATTTAGTGCCATGTATATCTAAAGGATTAACCACCTTAATAAGTGTTCACACTTTGGCAGGGTAATGAGTTTTGTTTGGTTCACTACAATGAGGGCAAATTGGTTGATAAACAGAATACGGCATAATACAATCTTTACAAAGGATTAAACCTTGCATTCGCAACATTTCTTCCCGCATATGGTCGGAGTTATCTTCCGACTTATTCCTTTGCTTTTCCCGATACGACTTTTCTTTCCAACCCATAATTTCAACCCCGTAATATACGAACTGCTTCCTCTAACTCATCAACCTTTTTAATTAGCGTATTAACTGTGCGTATGAGAAGACTAATGACTTCATCTTGTCCAACCCCTATGTGCTGACTAATCGGCATCGGAGGGTCATTAGGATTAGGTATCTTCAATAAGGCCACCCCACAGGTTTCTCTTCTTCTATTGAATCACATTTGCGCTCATACCAAGCATATATCGGCATGAGATATATAGTGCAAACGATAGAGAAGATGCCAAGATTAGAAACATAAGAAATGTTAAAAAGAATACACCAAATAACTGTCAATGGTTGAAGGAGAATAAGACCAAAAATAGGTCGCCAAAAATCACGACTATTCATTATAATACTCTCCAAAGAACTATTGTTGAGGCTATCGCCGCAAATGCCGATGTTATTGTCCTCATCAATTCCATCTTATGATTATGACGGCCAAGCCAAGATTCTAACGCCCCTCGTTTTACCATTTACTCACTCTTCTTCGGTCTTTAATTCATTAAAATAATCGTAAAGTGTTTTCCCATGATGTTCTGTCGGATTATCAATTCCTTGTTGTTTTTGAACCATTATAAGAAGAGTATCATTAAACTCCATGATGGCACTAATCATTGACATGAAGTAAAAGAAAAACCAAGAAAGGAAAAATCCAACCACTAATAAATTCAATAATGATAGCCATATATAAGTTTCCATAACCCACCATGCCCCTAATTCCTTTATAACTGTTCACTTTTCCAACGACCTGTTTCAACCATCCATTTCGTCGGACTTTTGACTGTGATAGTAGTCGGACAAATATCTTTACAATAATAGTGTCCGAAAACGAATCCACCAAACTCCGATTCTGTGCGCTTTACCATATCCCATCCACAAGTCGGACATTTTACCATAATCTTCAACTCCCTTGCGCCCATTTGAGCCATGTTTGCACGAACTCAATAGAGGAAACAAATCTGTAATCGTCTTTGCCAATGGCAGAAAATCCGGTTAATTCTCCGGCTTTCAAATATACTTGGAGAGTCTTTTGGGTATCATCTATGCAATAGCGAATTACCTCTTCATACTTCCCTTTAGCCCACTTCTTCGGGGCATTAGCCGCATCCATGAGTTTAGACTCGGAGACACCAAGCATACTATGTATCAAGTGATTCAAACTGTATCTAACACCCGTTGCTTCGGTTAAAACATGACAAGTATCAACCATCTGCATCTTAGGCCATGTCTTCAAGATTTCTTCACAATTACCAACCCCACCATCTTCAATAGATTTAGACATAATTGGTAAATCAAATCCTAATCCATTGTGAGTAAGAATTGTATAACCACCATCCCTCCATTTTAACAAATGATGTTCCAACATATCAAAAGGATAAACAAATCCAATTTTGCCACCACATAAGCGGGTCACTTCGGCATAATGTTCCTTTGAAACATAAATGTAGTCTTTCTCCGATTGATTATCATGGATGCAAACAACCGATGTTTTCCAACCCTTCGGATTATCAAAGGATAATTTATCCTTCTTCATATTAAGATTAAGAGTTTCAATATCAAGGGAGATTATCTCATTCATACAATTACTTCCTTCTTAAAAGGTGAAGCAAGAAGATGTGTCATTTTGTTAATAACACAAAGAGGGTGCAATAATTGATATTGAGGCAAACACTTTATTTTGAAAGAAGTCATGTCCTCTTTTGGAAGCCATACACTAAGAGCAACGACTTCACCATTTTCAATATCATGTCCACAATGTTCACAATCCCTTCGTGAAGTCACATCAGTTAATTCCTTCCTCCATGTATAGTGATATTCCGATACTTTCAAATCGTGCGCCAACTCGTCGCTCATAACTGCATTCTGCATAATGACACTATACCTATAACAAGTATATGAATGTTTTGTTTAATCTCTCCATCCGTGTTCCAACAAGAATTGATAGATATTTTCTGTCCGGTCACAATCAAATAATTTATTGTTGTTTAGGATACACCTTATGCCATCCACAATTGATGTGATTAAGGTCTGTTTGTCGGCATCTTCACTATATTTTAATCCTAATTTGGTCAATAATGTAAATAATGCCGATGTGAGTTTGGCATCATCTTTAGCCGCTATTGCCTTATCTAATCTCGTTCCCTTCTTAACATTTTTGGAAGGCAAGTTATTTAATTTGGAAAATCCATCTAAAGATAAGCGAATGTATTGGTGAAAATAAATAGATGTGTAAATGTCATAATGTTCATAATCCTTTTCAATATCAATTCCATAATTCTTCAAAATAGGTATGTCAAAATTGTCCCCATTGAATGAGATTACTAATTTTTTGCCAATTAACAATTTTAAGACATCTTCTCGGAATTTTATATCATTTTCATTTATAATCCATCCGCTATCTTTTCCAACAATGTGCCATCCAATTGATTCAATTTTAGCATTATCTTTAAGATATTTAGTCAATTTATCCCCACTGTATGAACGAAGTTGGTGCAACCTATTAGTGGATATGTCTAATGAAATTATCTCTCCAAAGTTATAATCGGGATAGGATTCTGCAACCATTTTTAATTGATTTTTATCCCTAATCAAATTATTCTTATCATCGCCCAATAATTGTGAACATAAATTTTTACAAGCCCATGCCTCATCGCCATTCCGATTCCTTTGACCTAAATATCTTTGATTACAAATTGTGGGATTATAATCTTTAGGAATCTCGTAATTATTTATAGCATCTCTTAATGACTTATCAACGCTGTGTATTTGCCCTAATTTTTCTTCAATTGCTTTTTCAAAATCTCCATAATCACTATATGGTTGAATATAACCAATGGAAATTGCATTATCAATATATTTATCCTGTTTATTTTTACTCCATAATTCTTTCAAAATAGGTGCTTCACTATATGTTAATTTAATATCACCATTTTCTATCAATGGCACTAAATCTTTATGTTCCCACACAACAGGTATCCATTCATCAAGCAAATGAGAATGTTCCACTAAGATTTCACGATATTTGTCCGTAATCAATTCCCTATGTGGATTATTCCAATAATCAATAAACCAATTCCAATTTTCATATTTTTTAATTTTCAAAAATGTCCATTTATCAAATCCATTATCCCGAATTTCTGCCCGTAATTTGCGAGCCTTGTTTAACTTAGATAATCTTTTCATGTATTTCTCACATAGCCCCATCAAAACAGACCCCCATACCTAATGGTTTTTTCATCGTTGAATTTTTTACAAACATCATACCCATTTTTCCAACGACCCACTATTTTTGGTTTTATTTTAATTGAATTTGAATCATAGAGTTTATTCCAATCGGGTTTATTTTTAACAAAAGAATTGTTAGGGTGCGTTATACAAAGTTCACCGCCCTTAAAGATTGCGTGGGTGATAAATTGTCGTGCGTTTCGGCCACCAATATAATAATGTAAAAAACCACAATCTGCATAGATACCTGCCTCAAGTGAAGTCAAATTGCTGATTGAAAAGGTTTTCAGTTTCTTTTCCCCCTCAATACTTTTGTCGGCAAAGTCAACCCAATCACGGCCATAAATAATCCAAAATGGGGTGTAGCCTTTTTCTCTATAAACTTTATTTCTTTCTATAACATTTTTCCAATTACGATGCCTAAATCCCTCAATTTCAATAACTATTTTCTCCGATTCCATAACTCCATCCGGTCTTGGTTCATCCTTCCAAATACCTTGGTCAATATCGGGCAATTCTGCACCCCATTTATCCATAATCATATTTTTAAGATATTTATGAGTCCCTTTTTCACCCCCCCCTGTATGTTCTGCATCTCTATACAAGGGAGTAAAATACGGCTTTCTTTTGCTATTTATTGAAACTAATTGCATTTTCACTTGACAATCATTTCCACAAAGACACCTCAAATCAAGTTTATTGACTTCTTTTTGTAGTGCCGGATTCTGTCTCAAATAATCTAAGTCTATAATCACACGATTGGTATAATCCAAAACCTCATCATGCTTTATATCACCCATATTCCAAGATGAGTTATACAAGTATAAAAGGGTTGCTCTCAATTAGACTTCAAGACCCTTGCTTTATCTTCGGCATTTGTGATTTCATAATCGGCTACACAAATGAAACATCTTCCAAATACTGTGTTTGCCTTCACTCTTGTCATACACAACATACCGGCGGAACATTTAGGACATGGTATGATAATACTTTCTGTCCAAGTATCGGCCAAAGTTTCACCTAACCATAATTTAGAATATCCGCAATCAAGACAACGCCTCAATATCTTTCTCGGTGCATCTGTAAATCCGTATTCATAAGTATTCTTGCTGTCACAACTTTCACAAACAAAATTGCCACAATCTTCCCACGCCGCCATACATATTACTTGTCTAATAGGGTATCTAAATATAGGTATCTAAGCCCCATATTCCTCATCGTCTTCAATGTGGATATGAACGGTGCAATCCTTGTCTTCACGACACCCTTCACAATCACAGGTAGTTTCAACTAAATGATACCAATGTTGGTCTATAATCTCATTATCAAAGTCCTCAACACCCATTTCTGCAAGAAATTGTTTGCGGAAATTAGCGTAGGCTTTACAATAATCACTAATGGTGACTTTCCAAAAGGCATCGTTCTTCATAATTATGCACCACTTGTATTAGCGGAAAATGGGTCATCATCATTATCATCATCGTCGGGGTTAGCATCCGATGGATTGAGGAATGGTGAAAGACTTTGTAAAAAGGTTTCAAGACCCCCTAATGGAAGAGGAAATGCGGGCTGTTGCTCAAGGAATAGGCTGAACAATATCAACACATCATCTTCTCGTATGTCTCCAATCTCTTGACGAGCCATTTGGCGGAACTTTCGGTAGTCGTTAATAAATCTCTTCATTCTTCCTCAACTCCTTCATCTTCTGCAATATAAAAATGCTTGGTTGGGAAACTGCTAATCTTCATAACAAAAGAAGCGAATTTCTCAAACAAATCTATCTTAAAAACTTCTTTTTCAAGACCGGCCTCAACTGAATCCAATTTTGCAGACCATTCATCAAGCCATGCTTCCAATTCATTACTCATTGATGCACTCATTATTCATCACCCTTTAATGTAAATGGTGGTATCGTGCAATTTATAGCAAAATCCTTACGAACAATGTATCTAAGTTTAGTATTAGAATCCCAATCACTTGCATAAGTATTATGCTCGTTTATTTTTCTCATGTGTGGGTTATGTTTGTCATAATAATCACAAGCGGCATTTTTTGTCCTAAATCCTCTTGCATCCATATAACCAATATGTTCATATCCACTTTCACGACTAAACTTTACAACTTCTAAAATATACATTTCACCACTCATTCTTCTTCATCTCCTTCACTTTTTGTAGTAATAATTGTAACCTTTTTGCTCGCAATTTGATATATTCCCGAAATTTTGTCGGTGAATACCTTTACTCGCTTGTCAGTTTTCGCAAGAACTTCGCCTTCAATGACGCAATCTTTACGAATCTCAAATGATACTCTATCACCGATAGAAATTTCTGCCGATTTATCATTACGACCTTCAAGTATTTCCTCAATAAGAATCATTATTTTTTCCAATTGTGGGGTCTTCTCTTTTGCTAAAACATCTGCTGTTAGAACCATAATCTTTACTTGTTTGATTCCCTATCTATATGTTTAGGATTCAATTATTTTCAAATCAACAGTTACAAGTTTTGGAGAATGAACGACCCGGAAGAACATATTAGGGATTTTAACCTATTTTTTGAATAATTTGTTAATTCTCAAGACTTCAAGACCCCAAGTAGGCTCTCCATATTTCTCATATCTTCGTCGGCCTCTAACCAAATGTTGTCACAAATCGTTCTGCGGAAAATACCCTTATCCTTAATTTCGTGAGCATAATTCCAACCCTTGAGTTGGATTTCATCGTTGTTAATATCTCCCGAAGCAGTTGTCCAAATGACGATAGCATCATCACGAACATAATGGTTTAATTGATTCGGAGGAACACACCTCTTGAACTTATTCCAATGATTCGGTCTAAGTCCCTTAATCTCTAAACTCCTTCCATGAATGTTAATATCTCCAACTAATTTCTTATTCTTAAAATCCTCATAATTGCATTGAATGTCGCTCTCATCAAAGTTCCTATTTAGCCACACCTTAGTCGCTAATTCCGATTTGACACCAACTAAATTACTACTCACTTTATTATGATTATATGCGCCCGAACCCTTGTCTCCAAACTTCTTAGCATAATAATTAACAATCTCTTCTGCGTGACTTTGACACCAATCCAATTCAGTGTCGGATAAATTAACCTTTACCATAGATACACTATGTTTGGCAACCTATCTAATCCTTATCATCAAGAATACTCGCTTTCCATTAACTCGCAATCCGAGCAAAGGTGGCCTTTATTATCGTGAAATAAAAGACAGGAAATGCACTCCTTCTTGCGGCAATCTCTTAAGTGTTTGCGCCAAGCCTTCACTCTTCTTCACCGACTATTTCTGCTTCACACTCACATTGGAGGCAACGATATTTGCCTTCAAATTCCGGTCTGTGAATCATGGGTTTTATACACTTCATTCTTCTTCATCTCCGAATAATTCCTTATAGGACTCGCCATCATTCTCATATTCAGTTCTTAGGGAGGATTCATAGTCATTCATGCCACATTGGTATGCAATCGGGTCTATACGCTTGAATGCTACGGATGCGGAATAAGATAATCCCGCAATCGTCACATCTTGATAACAATCATCCAACATATCGTTGAAGTAATCTTCCATTAGCCTTTCGTTCATAATGTATTCATTGTGTGAAGCACTATATAACCCTAACTAAATCTGTTGCTCTCCGACTCCCTCAAGGGTGTGCCGTCTAAATGCAAACATAGGTTCGCCTCCGGTATTCACCATACGGAAAAACAACTTCTTTTCATTGTATAGCCAATTGATAACGGAATGAAACTCATGGTCAATAGCAGGGATTTGTTTATATCCCGCATCTGCCATTAACTCTTGAAATCCATATATTGAAAAGAAACAAGTGTCGGGTGGTTGTATGCGCTGTGCCGATTTTATCAGTCGGTCACATATAGTTTGAAACTTCATCGGGAAACCTTCTTCAAAAAATTGATTGAATCATTTATGTCCGAGTTTGAACCCCACTTACGCTCATATTCGTAGCATAGGTATAGAAGAGTATCAATACACATTCCACCTGTCGCTATCGCATCCTTAATGGT
>Ga0307995_1000959_pt1 | contig 18647 bp, 19 predicted proteins | sample EllFjometagen262_FD_203132 | JGI IMG/M metagenome (GOLD analysis project Ga0307995, IMG submission 203132) | Marine microbial communities from Ellis Fjord, Antarctic Ocean - #262 | ecosystem: Environmental > Aquatic > Marine > Unclassified | place: Southern Ocean | collected 2014-11-02
AATATTTTGGTGGGTCCCTGGAAGATTTAACCATTGCTCGTGCCTCAAGCAATATCCCCTTACTTAGAAAAGATTTCATAATTGATACTTATCAAATAATTGAAGCTAAAGCAAATGGTGCAGATTTCATCTTATTAATTTCAGCACTATTAAATAAAATGGAGATTTTTAAATTTTCCACTTTTGCAAAGAATCTGGGTCTTGAAGTTTTATTGGAAGTGCATAATATAGAAGAATTAGAAAAAGCAATAATGCCTTCTTTAGATTTATTAGGAGTAAATAATCGAAACTTAAAAACCTTTGAGGTAGACTTAGATATAAGTAAATCTTTAGTTGATAAGATTCCTGATGATTTTGTCAAAGTTTCCGAAAGCGGTATAAGTAAAGTCAAAACTATTCAAGAACTAAAAGCATGTGGTTATCAAGGATTTTTGATAGGTGAAAATTTTATGAAAACTAATGAACCTGGAACTGCTGCAGCTAATTTTATCAAACAATTAGAAAATGAAATTTAAGGTTTGTGGAATGCGTGACGAGAAAAATATTGAAGATTTAAAAGTGCTTCAACCTGATTATATGGGGTTTATTTTTTGGCCAAAATCATCACGTTTTGTAAGCCACAATACCCCTAAACTTCCAAGTCACATAAAAAAAATAGGGATTTTTGTAGATGCTACATTTAATTACATTGAATCATGTATAGAAAAACATGAACTACAAGCTGTTCAATTACATGGTGAAGAAACTCCTGAATATTGTAGTCAAATCAAATCACTTAAAGTTGAAGTCATAAAAGCTTTTAGCATAAAAAGAATTTTTGATTTTAACATTTTAAAACCTTACGAATCAAATTGTGATTTTTTTCTTTTTGATTCTAAAGGAGAACTTCCTGGAGGAAACGGCTATGCCTTTGATTGGTCTATATTAAATGATTATACGTCTAAAAAACCTTTCTTTTTAAGTGGAGGAATAGGACTGGATGACATTGAGAGTATTGGGCACCTTTTGAAATCTAAATTACCTTTATTTGCTATTGATGTAAATAGTAAATTTGAAATCAAACCTGCTCTAAAAAATATTGAAAAATTAATAGATTTTAAACATCGGTTATATGAATTATAATGTAGACGAAAAAGGATATTATGGAGATTTCGGAGGAGCATTTATTCCCGAAATGCTTTATCCAAACGTAACGGAACTTAAGGAAAATTACCTAAAAATATCTTCTGAACCGGAATTTAAAAAAGAATTTGACGATCTTCTTAAATCTTATGTTGGTCGTCCCACACCTCTATATTTCGCAAAACGTCTTTCTGAAAAATACAAAACAAAAATCTACTTAAAACGTGAAGACTTATGTCACACAGGGGCTCACAAAGTAAACAATACTATTGGACAAATTCTTTTAGCAAAACGTTTAGGGAAAGATAGAATCATAGCTGAAACAGGCGCTGGACAACACGGTGTAGCAACCGCTACTGTTTGCGCTTTGATGGGCATAAAATGTATTGTTTATATGGGTGAACATGACATCAAAAGACAAGCTCCTAATGTAGCTCGAATGAAAATGCTTGGGGCTGAAGTACATTCTGTACAATCGGGCAGTAAGACCCTAAAAGATGCTACAAACGAAGCCATCAGGGACTGGATTAACAATCCAGTAAACACCCATTATATTATTGGATCTGTAGTTGGACCTCATCCCTACCCAGATATGGTAGCACGTTTTCAATCAATAATCAGTCAAGAAATAAAATGGCAATTACAAGAATTAGAAGGAAGAGACTATCCTGATCACTTAATTGCTTGCGTGGGAGGAGGAAGTAATGCTGCAGGATTGTATTATCACTACCTCAATGATAAACGTGTAAATATTATTGCAGTAGAAGCAGCCGGAAAAGGAGTTAACTCAGGAGAAAGCGCTGCAACTTCCGCTTTAGGAAAAGAGGGAGTTATACACGGAAGTAAAACACTATTAATGCAAACTCCTGATGGACAAATAACAGAGCCCTATTCAATTTCAGCAGGGTTAGATTACCCTGGGGTAGGACCTATGCATGCACATTTATATAGAAGCAAACGTGCTAAATTTTTCTCTATTACTGATCAAGAAGCCATGGATTGGGGATTGACACTTTCGCAAATGGAAGGCATCATTCCAGCTATTGAGACCGCTCATGCTTTTGCAATATTAGATACTCAAAAATTTGGTCCAGATGAAGTTATTATTTTTAATTGCTCTGGAAGAGGTGATAAAGACTTAGACACTTACATAAATTATTTTAAATTATAATGAATCGTATAGATCAAAAATTTAAAGAGAATAAAAAACTCTTATCCATATATTTTTCTGCAGGATACCCCAATTTAGAGGACACTGTCCCTATTTTGAAAAACCTTCAAGCCTCAGGAGTTGACATGGTAGAAATTGGATTACCTTTTTCAGATCCTCTTGCTGATGGACCAACCATACAAAAAAGTTCTACTAAGGCGCTACAAAATGGTATGACTACAGAAACTTTATTTAACCAATTAGAAAATGTTAGAGAACATATTCAAATTCCACTAGTTTTAATGGGTTATTTCAATCCCATTATGCAGTATGGAATTGAAAAATTCTGTAAACGCTGTCAAGCTATAGGTCTTGATGGTTTAATTATTCCAGACCTACCGGTTGATGTTTACCATAAAGAGTATAAAAATTTATTTGTACAATATGATTTATATAATATGTTTTTGATTACTCCTCAAACTCCAGAATCCAGAATTCATTATATTGATGAAGTCTCTAATGGTTTTATTTATATGGTTTCTAGCTCCAGTGTAACAGGAGCTAAAAGCACTATTGGTGATATACAAATGGATTATTTTAATAGAATTGCAGAAATGAATCTTAAAACTCCAACTATAGTTGGATTTGGAATAAGCAATAATGAAACTTATAAAGCTTCAACTATTCATTCAAAGGGAGCAATAATAGGATCTGCATTTATTAAATTTTTAGAAAAAAAGGGAGTACAGAAAATTGATGATTTCATAAAAACTATTAGATCCTAAAAAATCTGAAACATCAAACAACAGCACCCTGGCAGCTACTTCCAGATCCTGCAGTACACCCATAGCAATGCTGTGAAATACGAATATTCCTTTTTTGTAAGCTGTCTAAATCAAAATCATCGAGATGTTGTATCGGATTTTCTACTTTTAAATCTAGCATTTGATTAAAATCACAATCATATAAATAACCATCCCAGCGAATAGATAGTGTATTTCTACACATTACATTTTCCAAAGCTGCTGGATTGAAAGCCTCAACTAATGACTTCATATAATCATCATAATTTTCAGAAGCTATCAAATATTCTAAAAAACGACTGATAGGCAGATTTGTAATTGTAAATAGTTGATTAAAATCAATATCAAATTCGTCATTTAGAGCTTTTTTATAATCATTTTCTAAAGCTTTTTGATTTCCAGGTAAAAATGCACCTGAAGGATTGTAAACCAAGTCCAATAGCAACCCCGTTTTGGGCTTTCCATAACCAACTGCATTAAGTTCTTGAAGTGCTTCAATAGATTTTACAAATACGCCACTCCCCCTTTGTCTGTCAGTCTTTTCTTTTTTATAAAAAGGTAATGAAGATATAACATGAATATTATGTGCTTTAAAAAATTCAGGAAGGTCATAATATTTTTTATTCGCTCTTAGAATAGTTAAATTGGAACGCACGATAAAGTCTTCAACTCCTAGTTTAAAAGCTTCTGAAACAAACCAACGGAAATCAGGATGCATTTCGGGTGCTCCGCCTGTAAGATCAAGCGTTTTCACCAGAGTGGTTTCAATCAAATCTAAGCATTTTTTTAGAGTAATGCGCGTCATCATTTCTTTTCGGTCTGGACCTGCATCAACATGACAATGAGCACAAACCTGATTACACATATAACCTAAATTTATTTGGAGAATTTCTAATGATTTAGGATGTAGAAATGGCTTTCCTGTTTCTGTAATACGATCTTGAAAAGTTGGTGTTTCTCCAGTAGCAAAAACACCATTACTCAAAACATTCAGTTGAAATTCGGCAGAAGAAAGCGGATTATTAAGTGTTTTTAAAGATTTGTTCCCCATTACATACTTCGTTTATTGTAGATTTCCATCATTTGAACACCATGAACAAGTGATGCTCCCCCACGAATAGCAGCAGCTACATGAACAGCCTCCATCATTTCTTCTTTATCTATTCCACGTTGAAGTCCATCTTGAGTATATGCATCAATACAATAAGGGCATTGAACGGTATGGGAAACAGCAAGAGCTATCAAAGATTTTTCTCTAGCAGATAGCGCGCCTTCTTTAAACACACTATTATAGTAGTTAAAGAAATTTTTACCCAGTTCTGGGGACCAATCACTAATGTTTTTAAATTTTTTCAAGTCTTGGGATTGATAATATGGATTATTCATGGATTTTTTTTACAAGATCAACAAAATAATTTGCTTAACAAAAAACGAATCCTAAACAGTTTAATAAAAAGGAATTAAAGCCAAATCGACTGGTATTAATACCTAATTATTGTCTTTTTTATATTTCATCTTTGTTGTTTAAAAATAACCTAGATAAGGTTTCTCTATTACTTCTTTTAAGATTTGAGTTTTTTATCTTTAAAACAAGAAGTAATAGATTATAAATTGTATAAAATTACTTTCGTGCATTTGGAATATAAATTTTCAATATGAATAAATTAAAAAATAATGAAATCTATTCTAATCGTTTTTGCTAAAACCCCTTTACTAGGTAATGTAAAGACAAGACTTGCTAATAAATTAGGGACCATAAAGGCATTATGGGTTTATAAACAATTACTTAAAAAAACTAAAATTGCAATTCAATCTATTCAACAAAATGTTGTGGTATATTATTCAGGAGATAGCACTGATTTTTTTGATCAATTATTCCTTAATTATGAAAAACATCCTCAAGAAGGAATCGATCTTGGTGAACGGATGACTAATGCTATATCTACAGAATTCAAAAAGGGTTTTGACCAAATTATTATTATAGGGACTGATATGTGGGATCTTAATAAAGGAATCATTGAAAAGGCATTTAAGGCCCTTAATAATTCTGATATAATAATTGGTCCTGCATCTGATGGCGGCTATTATCTTCTTGGAATAAAAAAAATGATTCCAGATATATTTCAAAATAAAAAATGGGGTAGTAAAACTGTTTTAAAAGAAACACTTAAAGATTTGAAAAACTACAAGGTTACCTTTTTGGAAGAAAAAAACGATGTAGATCTTTTAGAAGATTTAAAAAAGCATCCTAATCTACTTAATAAACTAAAACAGCATTTTAATGAAAAATAAAATCGAAGAAAGCACTTCATATTTAAAAAAAATTGGAATTCCAAGAGTAAAAATTGGAATTGTTTTAGGAACAGGACTTCATGATTTAGTTTCCCAAATAAAAATTTTAAAGCAAATTTCTTATTCTGATATTCCCCATTTTCCAATTGTAACTCAGAAATTTCAGAAGGGAGTTATTATATATGGAACTTTAGAGGAAAAACCCATTGTTATATTTCAGGGACGCTTTCATCTTTACGAAGGCTATAACTATTTTGAAATCACTTATTTGGTTCGTATTTTTAAGTCTTTAGGCGGAAGTGAATTAATCTTAAGCAATGCTGCTGGGGCCATTAACCTGAATTTTGAAAAGGGACAGTTAATGTTGTTAAAAGATCATATTAATCTTCAAGGTGGATCTCCATTAGCTATAAAAAATTTAGAGACTTTAGGAGAACGTTTTGTTGATATGAGTAATCCTTATGACTCTAATCTTAGATTAAGGACTGTTGATATTGCCGAAAAAGAAGGTGTAATCTTACAACAAGGAGTTTATGCTTCTGTAATAGGTCCTCAATTAGAAACAGCTGCAGAGTATCGATATCTAAAAATTATTGGAGCAGACGCAGTAGGAATGTCTACTGTTCCTGAGGTTATTGTTGCTCGTCAATTAGGTATTCGTGTTTTAGCTATTTCGGTTCTTACTGATAAATGCGATCCTGATGATCTTCAACCAATTAATATCGAAGAGATTATGGAGATGGCAAAGAGAGGAGAAAAAGATCTTGTGAAAATTGTCAAAGGACTTGTTGGAGGGATTTAAATCCTTTATATTTCAATAAAACTACCTGATGAATTACCTCAAAACTACTAAAGACGTATATAAAAATGCAGCTTTAAGTCCAGATGTTGGATTATGCTGCACTACCACTCCTATTTGGCAATTTCCAGAATTAAAAATTCCTTCTATTATGCAGGAAATGAATTACGGTTGTGGAAGCACAGTTCATCCAAGAGATTTAGTTAAAAATCCTAAAATACTTTACGTAGGTGTTGGTGGTGGAATGGAACTATTACAGTTCAGTTATTTCTCTAGACAAAAAGAAGGTGTAATTGGAATCGATATTGTAGATGAAATGCTACAAGCTTGTAAAAACAATTTTGTAGAAGCTGAATTGCAAAACGATTGGTTTAAATCTGATTTTGTTCGCATAGAAAAAGGAGATGCTTTAAAACTACCGGTTGAAAATAACTCGATTGATGTTGCAGCACAAAATTGTTTATTTAATATTTTTAAACTAGATGAACTAAAAAAGGCACTTCATGAAATGTATCGAGTTTTAAAACCAAATGGACGATTAGTTATGAGTGATCCAATTAGCGAACAACCGATGAACGAAACATTACGAAATGATGATCGCCTTCGTGCATTATGCCTTTCAGGCTCAATTTCATTAACTGAATATATTGGCATGTTAACTGATGTTGGGTTCGGAACCATTGAAATTCGTGCCAGACGTCCCTATCGTGTTTTAGATCCAAAACATTATCCTACTAAAGAAATAATATATATAGAAAGTATTGAAATTTGTGCAATTAAAGATCCTATGCCTAGTGATGGTCCTTGTATATTTACAGGTAAATCTGCAATCTATTTTGGAGATGATGATTTTTTAGATGATAAAAAAGGACATGTCCTTTTACAAAATCAACCTTTGACAATTTGTGATAAAACAGCAAAAGATTTAGGGAAATTAAACAGAAACGACATCTTTATTTCAAATTCTACATTCCATTATGACGGAGGTGGTTGCTGTTAAGGATTTAAATAAAAAAACCATGAAATCAAAACTCATATTCGTTTTTTGTTTGTTTTTTTTGTCGTTAAATGCACAAAAAAATATTCATCACCGCTGGAATCAAATGCTAAATAAATATGTTTCTGAAAATGGTCAAGTAAATTATAAAGCATGGATGTTTGAACAAGATAATTTAGATGCCTATATCAGAACACTCGAAGGGTTTCATCCTAAAAAAAAAGATTCAAAAAATCAAAAATTAGCTTTTTGGATAAATTTACATAATGCTTTGACTGTTCAATTAATTTTAAAAAAATATCCAATAAAAAGCATAAATAATATAAACGGTCTATGGGAAATCAAATGCTTCTCATCATTAAATAAAGAATACACCTTAGGCGATATTAAAAATAAACTTTTAAGAAAAATGAATGAACCAAGAATTCATTTTGCAATTAATTTTACTTCTAAATCAGGTCCTAGATTACTAAATCAAGCATTTCAAGAAAGAAACCTAGAAAATCAATTGAGACAAATAACTAATGACTTTCTTAAAGATTCAACAAAAAATAAGATATCATCCAATCAACTAAAACTCTCTGAAATTTTTAAAAGATTCGAAAATGATTTTGGAACAAAAGATCAGATTTATAATTTTATTCAGACTTACACTGGTGTTAGTCTTAATGTGCCAAAAATTAATTATTTAGTTTATAATTGGGACCTTAATGAATTAAATTCATTTTAAAATAAATAATACGGTTAATTTGTCATTTACCTCTCATTCAAACTTATATGACGAATTGTCTTGACTCTTCGTTTTATGATATAAAAAAAATGGCACTTAAACCTGACAGTAGGTTGATTTTTAACTAAAAGCACAAATGAATACAAAAGAATCTGTAATTTTACTTTTCTTCTTTGTTAAAAGAAAAATAACCGTTTAAATGATGATAACTCAATAATGATAGAAAAACCTAATGTTTTCAAATGGTCTTTAAAGTATGCTCTAATTTCTGCTGTTACAGGAATGATATGCTGTGTGGCTCCTGCTGTACTGTTTATGTTGGGAATAATGGGCGGTGTAGTTGCAATATCATTTGCTGATTTTTTTTATACACCTGACGGATCCTTAGGACTTGGATCATTAATTTTAAGGATTATTGCAGTTGGAATTGGAGTATTAGCTTTTTTTATATTTAAAAGAAAACAAAATCAATGTTCAATTGAACCTAAACGTAAACGTTTAAATTTAATTTTATTGTTGGTTTTATTAGCTTTATTTGGAGTTGTCTTTTTCTTAACATTAGAATTTTGGTCAACTTGGTACTTTGATGAATATATTGTTCCACAACAGAAAGTTGAACTTAAACAATAGAAATAATTTGATTTGACATCAATCGCAGTAATTATTCCTGCTTTAAATGAATCCCAATCTATTGGTTACGTAATTGACGCTATACCTAAACTGGTCAGCAAAATAATAGTCGTCGATAATGGTTCAACAGACCTTACCCCGGAAATTGTAAAAAACAAAGGAGCTGTTTTACTTAACGAAAGTAAAAAAGGGTATGGTTTTGCTTGTCTTAAAGGAATAGATTATTTAAAAACGAATCCTCCAGATATTGTTGTTTTTCTTGATGGTGACTTTTCTGACTTTCCTGATGATCTTGATAAAATCATAGCCCCTATTGTTGATGATAAAATAGATTTTGTAATTGGATCGCGAACAAAGAAATTACGTGAACCAGGATCCTTGACTCCACAACAAATATTTGGAAATGGACTTGCTTGCTTCTTAATGCGTATTTTATATAACAGTACTTTTACAGACCTAGGACCATTTCGAGCAATCCGATGGAAAGAATTAATTGATCTTGAAATGCAAGATAAAACCTATGGGTGGACTGTAGAAATGCAACTTAAAGTTCTTAGAAGAAAGTTATCTTACATAGAAGTTCCTGTTTGTTATAGAAAAAGAATAGGAAGGTCAAAAGTCTCAGGAACATTTAAAGGAACAGTTATGGCAGGATATAAAATTTTAACTTGGATAGGTAAATTTTATTTTTCAAAATGGAAATAGCTTGGACTGAAATCATAAAATATTTTTCCTTTGGAATACTTGGCATCTATATTTTATGTTTGATTTTTATTTTTATATATAGTCTGACACAGCTAAACATGCTTCGTTATTTCATAAGCTATCAAAAGAAAAAAAAGTCAATACCAAGCCTTCCTAATGATCTTCCTTTTATAACTATACAATTACCCTTATATAATGAACTCTATGTGGTAGAGAGGCTTATAGAGTGTATTGCAAGATTAGATTACCCAGAAGGCAAACTCCAGATTCAAGTTTTGGATGATTCAACAGATGAATCTTTGAAATTAACCAAAAATACTATATTAAAATACCAAAAAAGAGGATCACCAATAGAACATATTACTCGAGAAAATCGAGAAAATTTTAAAGCTGGGGCATTAAAGAATGGACTAAAATCAGCTACTGGTGAATTTATCGCAATTTTTGATGCTGATTTTTTACCTCAACCTGATTGGCTGTTGAAAACCATACCTTACTTTAATGATGTTAAAATTGGAGTTGTTCAAACCCGCTGGGGCCATTTAAATCGTAATTATTCTATTTTAACAAAAATTCAAGCCTTCGCATTAGATGCTCATTTTCTTTTGGAACAGATCGGAAGAAACCAACAAAAACACTTTATTAATTTCAATGGAACAGCGGGTATATGGAGAAAAAAATGCATTTTAGATGCTGGGAATTGGGAAGGAGATACTTTAACAGAAGATTTGGATATTAGCTATCGTGCACAGCTCAAAAAATGGGAATTTCAATATTTAGATGATGTGATAACTCCTGCTGAATTACCAATTACTTTAAATGCAATTCGTTCACAACAATTTAGATGGAACAAAGGAGGAGCTGAAAACTTTAGAAAAATTATTGGTGCTGTATTTAAATCACCTAACATATCAATTATTGTAAAATTTAATGCGCTTTTTCATCTCCTAAATAGTACAATGTTTTTGAATGTAATGATTGTTGCCATATTAAGCGTACCCATTTTATATATAAAAAATGAATATTCTGAATTACAAACCCTTTTTAATTTTAGTATGCTATTTGTTTTAAGTACACTGATATTTTTTGTTTGTTATTGGTTTATTCATAAAAAAATATTCGGTGGAGGTCTTTTATCATTCATGAATTACATAAAAAGGTTTTTAATATTTTATAGCCTTATAATGGGATTTTCAGCACATAATTCAATTGCCGTATTGGAAGGGCATTGGGGCAAGAAAAGTCCCTTTATCCGAACTCCAAAGTTCAATATAAATCAAAGAAAAGAAAAGAAAATCAACAAGTATATCCTTGAAAAAAAATCAAACTACACCTTTATTGAATTAGGCTTTTCTTTATATTTTCTTTTTGGATTAATTAGCGCTTTTAGCGTATCTGAAAAAGGAGATTTTGGATTATTTCCTTTTCATTTACTTTTATTCATAGGTTTTGGAAGTATTACATATTTCGGATTAAAAAAACCAAATAATTTATGAAAACGATAAACTGGTCTTTAAAGTTTATTATTCCTTTATTTATTTTATATGGATTTTATGTCCTAGCTAATGACATTGTTAGAAATCAAACACTCCAACTACTAGTAGTTTTTTCTGGACTTTTCACACTACTATGGTTTTGGATTAGAAATTATAGCTCTCTGGGTTTGATCTTTATTTTAGGAGTATTTTCTCGAGCAATGTTCATGTATCAAACTCCAGAACTATCACAGGATTTTTATCGATTTATTTGGGATGGAAGTATTCAATTGTTAGGGATTAATCCATATCTATTTACTCCAAAATCATTAATTGAAATTGTATATTTTCCAAATGCAGATTTACTCTATCAAAAAATGGGTAGTTTAAGTGCTGGAAATTATTCTAATTACCCACCATTTAGTCAATATCTATATAAAATATTAGGGTATTTTAATGATTTTGATGTAAATCTGCCCATATACATTTTAAGATCAATTTATTTTGGAGGAGATATAATCACCTATTTTATCGGAATTAAATTATTGGAAAGAATTAATTTAGCTCCAGAGTATATTGCTTGGTATTTTTTAAATCCTTTATTAATTATAGAGGGTATTGGAAATCTTCATGGCGAAGGATTGATGGTGTGTTTTACATTGATTTCTTGTTTATATATTATCCAAAAAAAGACTGTTTTGGGAGGTATTTTTCTTGGGTTTTCAATAGCTACCAAACTTTTACCTTTACTAGTTTTTCCGTTATTTTACCATTTTCTAGGAATAAAAAGGTTTTTCTTTTTTAGCTTATCATTACTTATTTGCTCATTAGGTTTATGGTTTCCATTTTATGAAGGTGAAATGCTAATCCATTACAAAGAAACTATTGATCTTTGGTTTACTAGCTTTGAATTTAATGGAAGTATATACAATATAGTTCGTGCAATTGGTTATGAAATCAAAGGGTATAATATCATAAAACAATTAGGGAAAGTGACTCCTTATATTAATATAGGAATAATTATTCTTTTCACATTTTTACCTTCAAATCACAATATAAAATCACTTTTTAAAAACATGTTGTTCTTATTAAGTTCTTACTTTTTTATCGCAACAACAGTACATCCATGGTACATAATTAATTTGATTATGCTAGGAGTTTTAAGTGGTTATGCCTTTCCAATAATATGGAGTCTAACAGTCTTCTGGAGCTATAGTGCATACGGGATAGAAGAAGTCAGCGAAGTTCATTTTCTACAATTAGCTTCTTATCTGTTTGTATACGGGTGTTTAATTTGGGAATTAATTAAAGGACCTTTTTTATGGGAGCATTTTCAAAAAGCCGACCTCTTTAGTGTTCAGCATTCTCCAATTTCCCCTAGGTAGGTCTTTTTTAGTCAAACCACCGTACGCAACTCGATCCAAATTAATTAATTTACAACCTACTGCTTCAAAAAGTTTTACTATAATAGCTGAACTGAGCGAATGAACTTCAATACCTACTTCATTTTTAGATTTACCATCAACATGACTGATTTTATTTATTTTTTGCGTTTTATCAAAAACTAAAAGCCCCTCTTTCAATTGCTTCATCATATTAGCAGTAATACTTTTTTCCAAAACGACTTTATAAACCATAGGAATAGAAGCAGAATTATTTAGTTTTTTTCTTAAAACCTCATCATTAGTAAAAAAAAGTAAACCGGTCATTGGGCGTCCCATATCACCAACAGCTGGGATTTTAGACTTAACTCCTGAACGAATTAGATCTTGAACTGATTTATTGATTTTACCACCTTGTGGGGTAGCTAAAAAACCCTTTGGTTTATTCAGAAGTAAATAAACTGTTTGTGTTTTTTGTATACGTGATCCATCAAACTTGACTTCATCTGAAAGTTTTACCTGATATCCCATTTCAGTAATCACTTTTCCATTTACATGAACCAAACCCATAGAGATATGCTCATCAGCTTCTCTTCTAGAACATATTCCAGCATTAGATAAAAATTTATTTAAACGAATAGTTTCTTTTAATGAAACTGAGGTTTTGGGAGCAACAGGCTTTGAAGAATTATACTTTGATTTCATTATAAAAAATAATACTAGGTTCTTTTCTGGATTTTGTTAAATAAATGCAATACCAATAACTCCAACTAAAATCCACAACTTAATTAAATTATGGATCCAAAGGTACATCTTTTGATTAGTTGCTAACCATAAGAATAATAAAACAAAAGCCTGAAAGGGAACACTTAATATAAAGTAGTAATTCATCAGTCCTAATGGTTCTTTAAATAAATAATAATTAGGAATAAAACTCAGTAAGATAATTACACTAATTATCCATTTCGTTTTAGTTGAATCAAAAACAACAGGAAGCGATTGATATCTTTGAGTCCAGTCCCCTTTTAAACTCTCTAAGTCTTTAACGATATCACGAGCTAAAATCAGAAAGAATAAATATCCCGCTAAATAAAAAACAACTTCTTCGAAGTTTTTAAAATATAATGTGATTGCCCAAAAAGGAAGAATCATTAACAAGGCCGAAAATAGATTACTTAACCAGAACAATCTTTTTATTATACTACTATAAAGCCATATAGATGATATATAAAATAGAAAAAATAGAAAAGCATAAAAAGAAACAGTAAATGCGAAAATAAGCGCAATTATGTTAAGTAAAAAAAATAAGAAAAAATGAATTTGCTGAGAAACTAAGTGTTCTAGAATGTATTTTTTTGGACGGTTAATTTGATCTTTAGCTGCATCATAAAAATTATTGCTGATATACCCTGCTGCGGTAGTCAAAGCTGAAGCCATAATAACACTAAAGAAATTAAAATCTAAAAATAGATTAGTCCAAGAATTTTGAGGTGCTAAGATATATTTAGCGGCAAGGTATTGAGCTAAAATTAGAACGAAAATATTATATCCCCTTACCAGACTAAATAGACTGATTAATTTTAGAATGTTTTGTTGATGTTTTTGAAAAAAAAGCATACCCCCTATTTAAAATCGGTAAACCACTTCCAATGGAAACCCTTTTAAAATCTCTTCTGCTTTTTTAAAGTCTTGAGTAAAGCCTAAAATAAATCCACCACCACCAGATCCACAAAGTTTTAAATAATAGTCATTAGTTTCAATACCTTTTCTCCATAGATCATGAAAAGAATTAGGAATCATGGGCTTAAAATTACTTAAAACTAAAGAAGATAAAATTTTAATATTTGTAAACAAAGAGCTAAGATTTCCTTTTAGAAAATCTTCTACACAGAAGTCCGTATATTTAATGAATTGCTCGCGCATCATAGTACTAAAAGCTTCTTCTTTCATATTCTCTATAAAAATAGAGACCATGGGAGCGGTTTTACCAGTAATTCCACTATCTAATAAAAAAACAGCTCCTTTACCATTAGTCGTTTGACAAGGTATTCCTGTAGTTTCTATATTTTCATTAGAATTAATCAAAATAGGTAGACTTAAATAACTGTTTAAAGGGTCTAATCCCGATGATTTTCTATGGAAAAAAGATTCCATTTGAGCAAAAATTGTTTTTAAAATCTGAAGTTTTTCTTTTGTTAAATTCTCTAAAACTGTAATTTTTTTAAGCGCGTATTGATCATATATTGCGGCAACTAAAGCACCGCTACTTCCAACACCATAGCCTTGTGGAATAGTGCTGTCAAAATACATTTTACGATGAAGATCAGATTCTAAACAATTCCAGTCAAACTGAACAAGTTCTGTTTTGAGTGTTTTTAAATGATTTACAAAGGCCACTAATTTTATGTGAAAGTCCATATTTCCTGAAGCATCCGAATTAGGAATTTTTAAAGCTCCTCTATAAAAATTATAAGGAATAGAAAGCCCTTTAGAATCCTTAATGATTCCGTATTCACCAAACAATAAAATTTTAGCAAAAAACAAAGGTCCTTTCATGAGTTACATTACTATTTTAATCTTAATCTAAATTATTGTTTATTAGAAAACTATACTTGAAATTCAAATTTACATTTTTTTAGCACCTCCGCCAACCTCATCTTGGATGTAATTTTCGTCTTGACAAAACATTAACAACTCCTTTTTAATAAACTTATGGATTTCAAATTTATTTATTTTAGGATATAGCAAATGTACGTTTGCACCAGCATCAAGAGTAAAACACAAAGGAATATTAGTAGATTTACGAAACTCCCAGATTTTTTGAATAATAGCCAAGGTGTTAGGTTGCATTAAAATAAAATAAGGATCCGAGGTCATCATCATAGAATGAAGAGACAATGCTTCTAGCTCTACAATATTCATAAAGCTTCCCAAATCACCAGTTTTTAAGACAGATATCAACTCTAATAAATGCTTAGATGCTTGATTAAAACGATTTTCAGCAAAAGGATGTCCATGCATTAAATTATGCCCCTGTGAACTAGACACAAGCTTACTTCCTTTGTCAACAATTAAAATAGTGTCTTGATAGTTTTTGAAAATAGGGTGAAGATCATCTTCAAAAGAAATAGCATAAAGATTTGAACTTGAATTTAAGAATTTGTTTTCTCCCCAAATGGTAACTGGTCCTTTAATACTTCGTGCCGCACTTCCTGATCCTAAACGTGATAAAAAAGAAGCTTTTTGGTTAAAAAAATTTATTGAAATTGAGGGGAATAACTCACGTTCCAAATCCATCAAACATAAAGAAAGGGCAGCCATTGAAGAAGCAGAAGATGCAATTCCACTACTATGCGGAAATGAATTTTTACTGTAGATTTTCATTTTATAATTACTTACCCAAGGAATGTATTGATTAATTCTATCAAAAAAGGTTGTTAATTTTGGTTTAAACTCTGACTTTAATGCATCATCAAAATAAAATTCAAAATCGAAATGCTTTTTTTTATGAGGTAGGAATTCTACATTGGTTTCTGTTATACATGATGATAGCGTGAAGCTTAAGGAAGGGTTTTTTGGAAGTTGGGATTCGTATTTCCCCCAATACTTAACTAAAGCTATATTACTTGGTGCTTGCCATGATGTTTTAAAAATAATTGGTGAAGCTGTCTCAGAAATAAAATGAGTTGTATCCATGTGGCTCAAAGATACTACTTCAATTGTAATGTTAAGTAATACGATTATTAGAAATGGTTTTTTTCGATTAGCTTTACTGTAAATGAAAAAACATAAATCACAATATATAATTTCATTAACTATAGGAATATCTATTTCTTTAGCCGTAGGGTGGTTATCCAGCATGGTTACTCAATCTGCTATTAATGATTGGTATGCTAATTTAGAGAAACCTTTTTTTTCTCCTCCAAATTGAATTTTTGCTCCTGTCTGGGGATTGCTGTATATATTAATGGGAATTGCAGTTGGTCGTCTATGGTTTTTCGGAAAAAAACATCGCTGGGGAAAAATTGCTCTTTATCACTTTGGAGCTCAAATAATTTTTAATGGCCTTTGGTTTTTTTTGGATTAAAAAATCTATTTTTAGATTCAATTGTAATTCTAATTTTATGGGTTTTAATCGAACGTAACATTTATTGGTTTCGCTTGGTCGATCGTAAATCATCACTTATGCTATACCCCTATATAGGTTGGGTAAGCTTTGCCACAATTTTAAATGCAACTATACTTTACCTAAATTAATAATATTATCTACTTTAAATTAACTCTTTCGGGATAGTCGGTAATTATCCCATCCACTCCCATTGAAGTAATCAAAGCAATATCAATTGGGTCATTAATCGTCCAGGAATAAATTTTAAAACCAGCTTGATGAATCTTTTCAACTATCTCTTTATTTAATGATTTAAAATCAGGGTTTATAGCTTTAGCATTCAATTGAATCGCAATTGAAATAGCGTCTAATGGATCATCTTCAGTAAGGATTGCAATTGAAACTTGTGTATTTATGTTTTTGAATATTTTTAATTCTTCCCAATTAAAACTTGAAATTATAATTTTTTCTGGACTCCAGGAATCATCTTTAAAATTCAATTCAAGAAGCTGATTTGTTAATAAGGCAGTATTTGATCCTTTTAATTCAATATTTAGAAAAACACGACCATCAATTAATTCCAAAACATCTTGCAAAGTAGGGATCGAAAATCCATTTAATACCTCTATTTTTTGTATTGAATCTAAATCCAAATCTTCAATATATCCTGATGAATTGGTTAACTTATCAAGTGTTTTATCATGAAAGACAATCAGCTCTCCAGATGCACATCGAAAAACATCAATTTCAACTCCGTCAACGCCTAATTCAATTGCTTTTTCGATAGAAGGCAATGTATTTTCAGCCAGATGACCCCTGGCACCTCGGTGTCCAATGACTAATGGATTTTTTATTGTATTACATTGAGTCATGATGATACTGACAAAAAATATTATTGAAAAATATTTCATTTTTTTTAATAATTTATCAAATTATTTAATCAATATCCAAAACTCCCAAGGTTTCATATCATATTGATAAGTAGAAGATAATTGCTTCACTTTAAAATCTTGATAGCGCTTAAACATCCCATCGTAAGGTAGAGTGAATTGAGCATAATTCTTACTTAAATTTGCAATAACAATGATAGTATCTCCATTTTTACCTCTTTCAAAAGCATAAACTTGTTTATTTTTTGTAGTATTTAACCTTTTAAATGAGCCTCCATTTTCTCCAGAAGCAAGAGCTTTATGATTATTTTTTAATGCACCTAATTGTTTTAGGAGATCCATTGTTTTACCCGCAATCTTAGGGAAACTGTCTTTTTCAAAAAAGCGTAATCTTTTATTCAAATCGTATTCCTGCCCTGAATAGATTAAAGGCATACCAGGAGTTGTATAATTCATTACTGTAAAAGCATGGTCTGCATTTCCATAACTTTCTTTTACAGTTCCATTCCATGAATTTTCATCATGATTTGATATGAAATTAACTAAAATATTCTTTTCTCCATAAAGTTTTAATCTGTTTTGTAAATGACGATTATAATCATTGGCTGACTTACCTCCTTTAGCCACATCTTTTGATAAATGATGTCCTGGCCAGTCATAAGTTGCGTCAAATTTATTTACCAACTCAATCCCTCCTGGATGATAAATATCAGTTTCAGCTAATAAAAAAACAGGCTTAACTTCTCTTAATGCTGCAAAGGTTTTGTCATAAAACTCTTGAGGAACTGCATAAGCTTGGTCGATACGATACCCATCAATATCAACTTCTTTTACCCAATAGACCATTGCTTCTCTTAGTGCTTCACGCATATTAAAACTGTCATAATTTAAATCAGCAACATCAGTCCACCCAAAAGATTTACCAGTTCTAAAATCTATCGGATCAATGATTTCACCTTTTCTATTTTTAATATAGAAATCGTTATTTTCTTTAATCCAGACATGATCCCATCCTGTATGACCTGGTACCCAATCTAAAATTACATAAATACCTAAACTATGAGCTTTTTTAACTAATGCTTTAAAATCTTCTAAAGTTCCAAATTCAGGATTTACTTTAGTGTAATCAGAAACTGCATAATAACTACCTAAAGGGCCTTTACTCTTGGTGGTTGAAATAGGGTTGATAGGCATCATCCAGAGAATTTTTATTCCCATTTTTTTTAAAACAGATAAATCTTTAGCAAAAGCATTAAAAGTACCTTCATTAGAATATTGTCTAATATTTGCCTCATACAAAACAGAATGAGCTATAATGTTTTTATTTATAGGCTCAATAGGAGTCTCAATAATTATTTTTTTAATTGGCTTTCGAGCTTCTTCTTTTTTAATTTGACAGGAAACTATAAAAAGTCCCAACAAAAAAATGATTGGTTTTCTCATTTTATTAACTTGATTTAATCTGTTCACAGCAATTAATTTTTCTAAATGAAGTATTTATAAATTTAATTTATTCGTTAAGCAATTGCTTTTCCATTACAAAATACAACCAAATTTTGATTGT
>Ga0307995_1000961_pt1 | contig 18632 bp, 15 predicted proteins | sample EllFjometagen262_FD_203132 | JGI IMG/M metagenome (GOLD analysis project Ga0307995, IMG submission 203132) | Marine microbial communities from Ellis Fjord, Antarctic Ocean - #262 | ecosystem: Environmental > Aquatic > Marine > Unclassified | place: Southern Ocean | collected 2014-11-02
AATTCAGAAGATGAAAAACTATCTCCTAAATACCTGATACTTGCGGTACCTTTTTCAAAATATGAATCTTCCATTATAAGGCTACCTTCGGCAAAACCACTGAAATAAGAATGTTTAGAAGCTATTGAATTAATAATTTCTGGTGGAGCTGCATTGTATAAATTAGTTAAACCGTACCAATTAAAAAGTTGATGTTTAATACCAGCGCTCATCTCATAATTGAGATCTTTTTGCCTACTGATATAATTACCCTCCAATTGAGTATCGTAAAATTTATCATCCAAAAGAATATCTTTTATTCCTCCTTGTGAAGAGTTATGTTTAAAAAACAAACCAAAATTATCAGTGCTACTAATTTCAAAATTACTATAGAATTCTGCCAATACATTCGTGTAGTTTCCTATCCCAAAAGTTGCATAGTTATCATATAGCTTTAAAGGTTTTATTTTTTCGATGGAAGTTGCTTTTCTTTTTGCTGGTGTAAAAGTAGATGCCACAGGAACTGAAAAAATAGAATAGTTCACTTCTTTCTTTTTAGTATTAGTGGAATCATTTCTCAAAGGGTTTTCCTTTACTTTAAAAGCATCTGAAATGGTAGGAGAATATGGCTTGACAATATTCACTACTTCTGTACCCAAATTATCTTCTTCTTGTGCAGAAATAGTATTAACATTAAAAATGATGGCCCCTAGAACTAATAATTTTATTTTTAAGCTTTGATTTAGCATATAAATGAATTGATTTTTCAATTTATAAAATGAGTTGTTTTGATAACTATCAAATTAGTTTTTTTCTTCTATCTCAATAGAGTCATTAGTTTTGGCTTGTTCACTTTTTACGATGGCCAATTCAGATGTTGCTTCTTCTATAATGTCTGGATAATATTCAAAGTTTTTAATGACACTTTCTAAAATATAAGTTGCTTGAAATGCATCATTTAACTTGTAAAAATTCTTAGCCATTAATACCAAGCCTTTAGCACCAAAATATTTATATCCTGCATATTCTTTTGCAAGTAGTTGTATACTTTCGTTGGAAGCTTTAAACTGCTCGGATTTGTTTTTAAAATATGCATCATAGTATAAAGCTTCTGCTGCTAACTTTCCTGTTGCTATCTTTAAGACTTCTGCATATGCATCTTTTGCTTTGTTTTCATCACCCGTTTTCATTGCTGATCGAGCGATAATAATTTGAGCATCACTTTTTACTGAATTTTCTATCTTTTCGTTTTGTAATACTTTATCAGCAAAAATTACTGCTTCATGATATTTCTCCAATTCATAACTAGCTTTCATTGCATTGGACTGTGCAAAAATGATGTTTTGAGGAAAATCAGCTTCTGTTTCAAGTCGTATTAAATAAGGAAGTGACGTTTTATAATCTTTTTTCTCTAAATACAATTGTGAGATTCTTGCCAAGGCCTGTTCTGTAAACTCATTGCGATCTTTATCCACAACAAACTGATAATCAATTGTTGCATCCTCTTTTTTGTCTTCAGCAAAATATAATTGTGCTAAATAAAAATGTGCTTTTAATGCGTGTTTTCCGTTTGGAAATTGACTTATATAACCTTCAAAACGACTAATTGCTTGACTCGGTTTATTTTCTAAATAAGGTTGTTCGGCAGCCTGGAAAGTAGCATCATCAATCTCAGAATTTTCAATATCAACAAAATCTAATCTACTCACCCATACTGCATAATCGTTTACACGAGCTTGGTCTATATAAATAATTTTAGCAGAAGTAACTGCTTGAACCGCTTCTTCTGAAGAAGGAAAATCATTTGCTACTCTTTTAAAAACGGTTAATGCTTCATTACTTTTTCCTGTGTTTTCTAAAATCAACGCTTTTTTAAGCAATGCCTTAGGTACATAACTACTATTAGGCAAATCGCGGATTAATTTATTATAGGCAATCATTCCATCCTTATAATTCTCTTGTGACACATAGGTATTCCCCAATTCATAAAAAGCATCATCTCGATACATCGATTTTGTAAATTTGCTTGAAAAATCTTTTAATCCTTCAATTTTTTGAGGAATTTTGTCAATAAATCCATAGCTGATTGCTTTTTGAAAATGAGCATAATCTTGATCTAAAGCTCCAGCCTCGATAGCATTATTATAATTTTCTAGTGCTGGCCAGTAAGCACTTGTAACAAAATAACTATCGCCCAATCTTACATAGGCATCTTTCTTTTGGGAAACGTTTACATTATTTTTCGAAACGTATTTATTAAAACTATTTATAGCTTCTAAATAATTTTTTAATTTAAAATAATTATAAGCTAAGTTATAATCTAAATTATCTGTTTCGGGCGTTTCATTTGAATTTGGCAACAGTACAAATTGCTTATAGCCTATTAATGACTGTTCAAAGTTTGAAAGTTGATAATCGCATTCAGCTTTCCAAAAAGTAGCTCTAGCAGTAAAACTAGCATCTCTAGGTTCCGATAAAGATTTATTAAAAATTTTAATTCCCTCCTGATAATTTCCTTCAGAGTACAATTCTAAGCCTCTAAAAAATGTTACTTTTTGATATGCCAATTTATTTTGAAACGATTTATTATTCTCTAATAAATCTAAAGCAGATTGATAATTTTTAGAGGTGATATAGGAGTCGATTAATAAATCTTTAAGTTCGCTATTGTTTTCATTATTAGGAAATGCTTCCATAAATGACAATAACACTTCTGGAGCACTTTGGTAACTATTACCAATTTGATAACTCAATTTTGCGTAATTAAGCCAAGCATCTTCTTTAATTTCTAGACTAAAGTCCATTTCTGAAGCACTTTTAAATGCATTTAAAGCCTGTTGCTTTTGATCTAACTTTATATAGGAATCTGCTAAATGGTAAAACGCATTTTGAGCAACTGCATTTTTTCCATCTATAATTTTATTGAATTCATTGATTGCCATTTGGTAATTACGCTGTTTGTAATAAGCATAACCCAACTGATAATAATCTGTATTGTTCCATTTTCCTTTTTTTCCTTTGTATTCCTTTAAATACAAAACTGCTTCTTTATAATTCTCAAGATTAAAATAACTCTCTCCTATTATTTTAGACAATTCACTTTTTTCCCTTGGACTAGATCGATCATATTGTTCTAACCCTAAGTTAATTGCTTCTTGAAACTTAGCCAACTTAAAATTCATATCAGCTTGGTAATACGACATATCTTTAGCGTAGCGCTTTTCGTCTTTTACCTCTTTAAATAATTCGTTTGCTTCCTCATAATGATCACCTTCATAGGCTATATAACCCAAATAATACTTTGCTTGGGAACTGTATTTTTCAGAGGTAGTTAACTTATTAAAATATTTTTTAGCCTCTGCATTTTGTTTATTTTTAAAAAAGGCATACGCATTATTAAAATAGAATTGTTCTTGTTCTTTGACACTCAAACTGAATTCATCAACTTTATCATACCATTTTCTAGCATGTGAGAATTTGCTGTTTCCAAAATAATAATCTGCAACATTTATATAAGCACTATTTCTCTTGATACTTGTTGGATATTCCTCAACAAATTGCTCCATTAAATAATCGGCATTTTGTTGGTTCAATTTAATAGCACTAATTGCGATGTAATAAGAACTATTACTTTTCATATTTTCATTAGTTGATTTTTTAATCACATCTGAAAATAACGATTGAGCAACTAAATATTGATGGTCGTTATATAGCTCATAAGCGCTGTTAAAATCAACAAAATCATTCGTATACACAGCCGTTTGTTGAGAAAATGAATTGATTGTAACTAAAAATATAAAAATAAAAACTAGTTTTTTCTGAAACATTAAGTTTTGTTTTTTTGAAATATAAAGATATAGATTTAACACCTGAAGAAGCTTAATAAAAAAAGGATTAACAATAAATTATTCACTATTTATTAAGATAGTAATATTCGTCCATTTATGTGTTACCAATTCTAGTTTTAAATAAAACCTTCCACATAATTCATAACGCAACAAAAATGGGATAAGTATGTTTTTAATATCTTAAATTTTACTAAAGCCATGTTCTAAAATAAATTACTTATTTTTAAACCAAGAAAAAAAATCACAATATAATCCTTATGAAAAATATACTCTTTTATGGTATTTTAGCGCTAACTATCTCAATGTCAGCTCAAAGAAATCGATTAAAAAACATTTATAGTGAAAGCGGTAAAATTGGTATTGGCACCAACACACCAGATGAATTATTAACGGTAAAAGGAAAAATACATACGCAAGAAGTAATTGTGGATTTAAATGGATCTATTGCTCCCGATTTTGTTTTTGAAAAATATTATAATTCATTTTCAATTTTAAATCCAGCATATGAATTTTCAACTCTTTATGAAATTGAAACTTATATAAAGAAAAACCATCATTTACCAAAGATTCCATCTGCTCAAGAAATTAAAGAAAATGGCTTATCATTAAAAGAAATGAACTTACTTTTGTTAGAGAAAATTGAAGAATTGATGCTTTTTACTATTCAACAACAAAAAGAAATTGATTTATTAAAATCTAAGATTGATAATTAATTTTTTCGTTTTAAAATAATACACAAAATCATGTCCCAATCCGTTTTACACCTTCATAATGCTTCCATATTTCAGAGAGATAATTTAATATTATCCGATGTAAATGTTTCCATAGATAAAGGAGAATTTGTGTATTTAATAGGCAAAACAGGAACTGGAAAAAGTAGTTTTATGAAAACGCTCTATGGTGATTTACCCTTAACTAAAGGAGAAGGCGCGATTGTTGGTTATGATTTACCATCTTTAAAGGAAAATGACATCCCTTTTTTACGAAGAAAATTAGGTGTTGTGTTTCAAGACTTTAAATTACTAAATGACCGAACGGTACATCATAATTTAATTTTCGTTTTAACAGCTACTGGTTGGAACGACAAAAAGAAAATGGATACAAGAATCCATGAAGTTTTAGAAAAAGTAGGGATGATGGATAAAGCTTCAAAATTTCCATTTCAATTATCTGGTGGAGAACAACAACGTATTGCGATAGCAAGAGCTTTATTAAATAGTCCTGAGTTAATTCTTGCAGATGAACCTACAGGTAATCTAGATCCACAAACCAGTGTAGAGGTTATGGAAGTTCTTCAGGAAATAAACAAACAAGGAAACACCATATTAATGGCTACTCACGATTATGCTTTATTATTAAAGTACCCTTCAAAAACACTAAAATGTGACAATAGTCAAATTTTTGAAGTTGTTCAAAAAACAGTTTAGGTTTAATTATTTGGGTGGTAGTATTTATTGTTTGGAAAGCCCTCTCTTAAAACCAAATCACATTGTTTTTTTAAAGTAGGATCGATTTTTAAAACTACAGATCCATTTTTAGTAGGTTTTATTATCGTATTTTTTCCTATTACAATCTTATTTTTTGCTTTTAATTCAAAAACTGCATCTTCTGAAAATTGTTGATTTTGTATTAAAACTTTTTCAGATAATGAAGTTAATTTAAAGTTCCATCGAGAAAATTTTTGATTTTCAATGGTAGCCATTTCAGTTTCTGTATACAAATCGTAAACCATTTTTACTGCACGTCCAGTATGCAAAGAGCCGGCTCCATAATTCCCTTTATAAGGTTGATTAGCTTCAATATCGTCTATATTGGTTGCTGTAAATTTTAAAATAGTTTCCACCTCATCGATAGGCAAACAAGGATTTAATGAAAGCATTAATCCAATAGTACCTGTTACAAATGGTGCTGTAGATGAAGTAGCTTCCAATGTATACATTTCTTTTCCTAATGTTGCAAATTTTGAATAACGGAATAGATCAACAGAAGGGGCTAAAATATCAACTTCAGTATTTAAAGTAGTAATAGAAATTGGCCAAATATGGTGTTTTTTAGAAGTATCATTGTCCTTAAAGCCAATGGTTCTACCCACATAATTTTTAATATTCGCTGCATATGGATTTCCTTTTTTACTGATCATCGTATTTTCTTCAACTGTATTATAGCGATGCATTGCTGAAGAAACAGAAATGACATGATTATAGGAGGATGGGTAATAAAAAACTTTTCCTTTACTTTTTGACCAATCTTGATTGCCAGCTGAAGAAACTATAATGGTACCGTTTTCAAACATTTCATCGATAGCATCTTGAGCAGTTTGATAAGATGTAGTTGTAGCCCAACTACAATTGATAACCTTAACGCCCATTTCAGATAATTCTTTAAGTTGTTCTAACGTTTTATGATGATTATAAGTTGTTGCATAAATACTACAATCATAACATATTCCTGGAACACCATATTCATTATCACCTTGTCCTGCAGCAATTGATGCCATACCAGACCCATGACCTTTCGATTTTGTGGATTCTTTAATAACTGTCGTTTTATCTAAAAAATCTTTATCAGTGATTTCAACTTGTCCATCAGATAAGCCAATAATTACATCCTTAGACCCAGTGGTATAATACCAAGCTTGTGGTGCACCCACAAAATCAAAATAATCTAAATTTACTTCTAGCCCTTTATTTTCTGTGATGGTACTTGTTAAGCCATAATCATTAGGTTCAAATATTTTTTTATCCTCATCTTTAATAATCTCACCAAATTCAAATAAGTGAGAAGTGTTTTTTAGTAGATCTTTTAATATGTTTTTATTATCTGCTATTACAAAAAATGTTTTTTTTAGACTTTCTTTTTTTGCATTTCGAAAAGTCTTTTTAAACTCATAAATTATATAATTATTAAAAACTATTTTTAATTTTTCATCTTTTCCTATGTATATTAATTGATCATTTATCTTTTCAAATTTAGGAGCTACGAGGGTATCTTTAGCTCTTAAATAAAACCAACTATTCTCTTGTGAAAAGGAACACCAACTAAAAGTTATTAATAACAAAAAAATCAACTGTTTTTTCATATTATTATAGGTTTTTGTTCAGAATATCAATAAAATTATTTGCTAGTCCTAATGGCGCATAATTCTTTAAAACAGCCTCTCTTTTTTGTAGTTGTTTATATTCCTTTTCAAAAACCTTATTGACTACATAAATAAATTCTTCTTTAGTTTCTGCTATTTCACATAAAGATAGTATTTCCTTATCATCCGTAATATTATTATTTATGACACAAAACCTACCCTTAAATAGGGAGTTAAATACTTTTAACTTTGTTCCAGATTGTTGATTTGAGAATAATATATTAATATGTGCTTTTGCAAATAATTTATTTAAAATAGAATTATCTTTTTCCAATTTCGAGAATTGAATATTGTCATATTTATCTATAATTTTTAATAAAGAAGTTGGAATATTTGAACTTGCAATTACTAATTGATGTGATACTTTTTCGAAAATTGAAATTATAAACCTTACCGCTTTTATATTATCAGATATAGAAAGATCCCCGTGATACAATGCGAAATCACCTTTTATACTTAGGTCATCAACTTTATCATTACCATGAAATACTGGTAAAAAATGAGCTTTCCCTTTATAATTTTTGTTAAAATAATCAAATTCACCTCTTGATAGTGGCAAAATTATATTTGCTTTATTTAAAATTGATTCGAATTTTCTGAGTTTCTCCCCTTCTATAAAATACATTGCTTTCAAAAATATATTTGCTTCACTTTTTGCTAAACCAAAATAATAGTTATGCTCTATATTATGTGTTCTTACTATAATTTTATTTTTAAAACTATTATTTATTAGCACTTGTGTGCTTTGAAGTCCTTCAAAAAGAATTGGAGCGTTATTTTTAATCAAATTTTTATAAATTTGATTTGAAGTACGAGATGAAACACAAAAAGGTATCTTTGATATAAATTTTATAAAAGATTTATCTCTTTTGTATAAATAAATATCTTTACAAAATGGTTTTAAGTTTTCTATGTCAATTCTATCATCATAAAAAATATGAAGATAGATTTCTATATCTAATCGATGTAAATATTTAATTTTATAAAACACATCTATAACCCCTCCATAATTTGGTGGATAAGGGTTGTTAAATGAAACTATTTGTATATTTTTCAAATTCATTAAAGCAAAGTTAATGTATTTTTTAAGACTTAATTAAATTATTAAAATGGCTTCTTTATCTGTTATAATTCCTCTTTTCAACAAAGAAAAAAATATTGTTAATACACTCACAAGTGTTTGCAACCAAACATATAGTGATTTTGAAGTAATAATTATTAACGATGGCTCTACAGATGCTAGTATTAAAAACATTAGCGTTATAAACGATGATAGAATTCAACTATTCTCAAAAAAAAATGAAGGAGTTTCTATTGCTAGAAATTTTGGAGCTGAAAAAGCTATTTCGAATTATATTGTTTTTTTAGACGCAGATGATTATTGGCATCCTAATCATTTAAATAATTTATTTGAATTAATTAATGCATTTCCAAATCACTTATGGTTTGCATCAGCCTATGAAAAAAAAAGAAATAAGCAACTAACTACAAAAATGGATTCTCCAATTTTAGAAAAAGGAAAGCATTGGATTGGTGAAGTAGATGATTTTTTTAGATATTGCTTTAAGGATTCATTAGTTAATTCATCTTCCGTATGTTTTAAAAAAGATTTTTTTAATTCCTTGAATGGATTTGATGCTTTCACAACACATACTGAAGATATCGACCTTTGGATTCGAGCCGCATTGAAATCGCCTTTGGTATTTTCTAATAAAATTACTGCAAGACATAATTTAGATGCTAGCAATAGATCGTCAATAAAACAGCTTCAAGAAAGAAATTATATAGATTTTGATAAATTTATTAAAGATGAAAATAAAAATTCTTCTCTAAAGAAATATTTAGATTTAAATAGGTATTCCCTGGCAATAATTTACAAGCTTCATGGAGATACCCATTCCTTTAAAAACATAATAAACAAAGTAGAAATTAAAAATTTAAATAAGAAGCAACAATTTCTTTTAAAACAACATAGATATATACTGCGATTATTGTTTGTTTTTCAGGAATTATTAGAAAAATTGGGTGTTAGATTAAGTTCATTTTAAATTTTTAAAATCGTTGTAATCCCTTATATAATCTTCCTCATCAAATACTTCACTCACTAAAGAAAGACAAACTGCTCCAGCTGAAAAATTGTCTAATTCTCTCCAAACACCACTTGGAATCAACAAGCCCTTATTAGGCCTATTCAGAGTAATTGATCGTCGCTTTTTACCATTATCTAAAACAACGTCAAAACTACCACTAAGGGCTATTAAAAACTGTTTAAGTACTTTATGAGCATGTCCTCCTCTGGAAGAATCACTGGGAACATCATACAAATAATACACTCGTTTAATGATAAAAGGAAGAATATCTTTTTCAATTACCGATAAGTTCCCCCTACCGTCAGGATCACTTATTTTAGGAATATCCTGTAACTCTATTTGATCAATATTGATTTCTTTCATCATAAATTTAATTTTTTTATAACTTCTGAAGCTGAAATAAGTTTTTTCCGAAATAAGAAAAATACGAATTTTAATACCCAAAAATATGCTAAATTTTAATATACATAAGCATTCAATGCCCCTCTTGCATCATTGATTACAGGAATATCTAGAAGGTTCTATTGCATCTAAGTTATTGTAATTCATCTTGTAATAATTTATTCCATTTTTCTGAAATCTTCTCCATTGAAAACTCCTTTACAGATGTTTTGGTATTTTGCTTACATCTATTGTATAACTCTAAATCATTAAACATAGTAGCTATTCCTTCCGAAAATAAAGATACATCTCTTTTAACAATTAATAATCCATTAAACTTATCTATTATTACTTCTGAAGGTCCAGAAACAATATCCAATGAAACAATAGGAGTTCCTAGAGAAAGTGATTCTACTAGAACCATAGGAAAACCTTCATACCTACTAGTAATGGCAACAAATTTTGCTTTTTTTATTATTGTAAATGGATCCTTTGTAAATGGTAAGAATATAATTTGATTAGAACTTGGTAATGAATTTGAAATCTCTATTAACTTTTCTTTATCCTTCCCATCTCCCATAATCACAAGGAGTTTATCTTTTTTCCAAATATTCGATTGTGTAAATGATTCTATTAAAAATTTGAAATCTTTCACATCATCATCTATTCTTGCATATGAAAGGATATACTCTTTACTTTCTAATACCAATGGTATTTTAAAATCCGTTTTTTTAATCCATGTTGGATTATAAGCATTATAAATGGTTATACTCTTTACAACGCCATTGTTTCTAAAATTTTCGTTTTGTATATACTTAGAAACAGAAACATTAGTAATATTCTTATTTAAAATTTCTACAAATTTATCAGGTTTATTTGTCAAAACATCTTCAACTTTTGAAGTATGGGCAACATAGATTCTTTTAATATTTCTATAAATAAAATTCTCATAAAAAAATTCTCTATAAAAATTATTTTTAGGCCTATGGTCAATAATTACATCAAATGAATTATCTAATAAATACTTTCTAAACTTTTTAAACCTTAAAAATCGAAAGACTATATTATCATTACTATGTTTTAATAACCCTAAATTAAATAGAGTTCCCTTGTAAGCAAAATCTACTTCATTATTTAAAGTTACTAAATGCACATTGTGTCCATTATCAAATAACATTTGAGATAACATTGCACAGGATCGCTCGGCTCCTCCTCTTGCTAAAGAAATGGTAACTAAACAAATTTTAAAATGTTGATCTCTTTTGTGGCTAATCATTATTTATGGTACTTTTGAAATAACCTTGTAAAGGTACTATAATTATGAAAATATTATTAGTAGGCGAATACAGTAGATTACATAATTCTTTAAAGGAAGGATTAATTGAATTAGATCATCAAGTTACCATTATAGCAACTGGTGATTATTTTAAAAATTATCCTGTTGATATAAAACTTTACAGAAAATATAATCATGGTGTTTCTAAAAAAATAAAAGTATTACTTTATAAACTTTTTAAAATTGACATTACTTCAATCGCTATTAAAAACCAATTTTTTAGTCATCAAGAAGCGCTAAAAGGGTTTGATATCGTACAGTTAATTAATGAAAGTTCTATTGGAGTTACACCAAAACATGAAAAAGAATTTATTACATTTTTAAAAGAACACAACAAAAAACTTTTCTTATTATCCTGTGGCACCGATTATATTAGTGTAAAACATTCCTTTGATAAAAAACCTAAATATTCTATACTCGAACCCTACTTTAATGGAAAAGCTTCCAAAAAGAGCTTTGCTCCTATTCTAAAATATTTAGAACCTGAATATAAATCGCTTCATGAATTTGTATTTAATAGAATTGAAGGAGTTATTGCTTCAGATTTAGATTATCATATTCCCTTAAAAGATCATTCAAAATATCTAGGATTAATTGCCAATCCTATCAATACTGAACTATTAGAATTTATGCCTCTGAAAATTACTGAGAAAGTGATTATTTTTCACGGAATCAACAGAGCAAATTATTATAAAAAAGGGAATGATTATTTTGAAGAAGCCTTAGATATTATTCAGAAAAAACATCCAAATAAAGTTAAAATAAAAATAGTTGAAAGCTTGCCTTATAAGGAGTATATAAAAACTTATAATGAAGCACATATTGTTTTAGATCAAGTTTTAGCTTACGACCAAGGCTACAATGCATTGGAAGCTATGGCTAAAGGAAAAGTAGTTTTTACAGGTGCTGAAGAGGGATTTAACAACTACTATCAATTAGAGAATAAAGTTGCAATTAACGCACTACCCAATGCTCAAAAAATTGCTTCCTCACTTGAGGAGCTTATTTTAAACCCAGAATTAATTATTGAAATAGGAAAAAACGCAAGAGCTTTTATAGAAAAAGAACACAATTATTTAAAAATTGCAAAAAAATATATCGCGCTTTGGGGTACTTATTAAACGATCTGTTTTTTGCCTTGTTTATTAAAGTATCTCCAAACTAAAAACAGCACTACACCAAAATAAATTACATAACGAACTAAATGAGCTATTACAACACCTTCCAATCCATATAAATCTGTTAAATAATAGGATAAACTAAAGAATAAAGCGATTGATAAAATTTCAGTAAAAATGAAATTTCGCACCATTTTTTTAGCTAAAAATTGATGTGCAAGTACCACAGAGGCAAGTCTTATAAAATCACCCAATAACTGCCATTTAAACAAAGGTTCCATTCCTGAAAAATTAGGGTACACTAAGTCAATAATTTGGTTTCTAAATAGATAAATAATGATCATACCTATACCAAATAAAGGTAAGAGGGTTTTATATATATGAAAAACTTCTTTTTTGAAATCTACACCATTTGTTATACTTGCAAATCTTGGAATAACATATAAAGTAAATAGAGAGGCAGCAAAAACCATATAATTTTTTGATATAAAGGTCATCGCTGTCCAAATTCCAGAATCTGCTTCAGTAATTTTATTACGAATCATTGTTCGGATATCAATTTCAACTAAACTCAATAATCCAGTTGAAACAAAAGACATTAACGTAAAAGCTAATAACTCTTTTGCAAAAGGAATTTTTAAAGATAATTTAGAAAACTTAACATATTCTTTTAATGTTTTAAAAAATATATATAATAAAACTAATAATTGAATAATTGGAGTAACTGCAATAGCAATAAGTACTCCGTCGATATTATAATTATAGAGTGCTACAACTAATAAAAAAGCCCCTAATAGATAACCAAATAAATCAATTTTAGCAAAATTTTTATATTGAGATAAGCCATGAACAACCCCATCAAAAACACGATACATTCCAATAAAAGGAACGATAACTGCTAATAATTTAATTAAATATTTAAAATTAGTGGAACCAAATAAATACTCACTAATAAATTCTGCAGAAATCAATAATGAAACACTTGCAATACTCGAACCTATAACTGTAAAAACAAAAGCGGTAGAAAACATTTTCTGCAATTGTTCTTTATCCTCTTTATATTCTGAAACGTATTTAATAATTCCATTAAAAATACCCCCAGAAGAAATTGAGGTTAAAAGCATAGTGAAATTTCGAAGTTGACCTATTTTTGAAATTCCAACTTCCCCAACCATTTCTGCCAATAAACGTTGAATGAAAAGTGAAAATACTAAGCGTATACTAATCACTACCGCATTTAAAGAGGTCATCTTAAGTAATAAATTTTCGCTTATAAATTTTGGTAATTTCAATTTAATAGGAATTTAATACTAAAATAATTTCTTTAATCTCTGTGCTTGAAAGTATTGGATTTATAGGAATACTAACGACCTCTCTATGAATTTTTTCCGTAATTGGAAAGCTAAGCTTAGAATAACAAGCTAATGCTTTTTGTCGATGTGGAGGAATGGGATAATGAATTAAAAACTCAATTTCATTTTGACTTAGATAATTAGTGAATTCTTCTCTATTTGAAACTTGAATAACAAATTGATGAAACACATGGGTTTTATCCTCCTTATAGCTTGGAAGTTTAATTTTTGGGTTATTAATAGAAGATAAATAGTGTTTGGCAATCTCTCGCCTTCTATTATTATCGGTATCTAAAGATGGAAGTTTAATTCTTAAAAAAGCTGCTTGGATTTCATCTAATCTTGAGTTAAAACCAACATATTCATTTACATATTTAGAGGAAGACCCATAATTTCTAAGTTTCTTAATAACTACAGCTAATTCTTCATCATTTGTTGTAATTGCTCCAGCATCTCCTAAAGCCCCAAGGTTTTTAGTTGGATAAAAACTAAAACCGGCTGCATCTCCAAGATTTCCAGCCACTTGTCCTTTTGTGTTTTTTGCTCCATGAGCCTGTGCGGCATCTTCTATTACTATTAAATTATTTTTAGCAGCAATTTCATTTATAGCATCCATTGGAGAAAGTTGTCCGTATAAATGAACAGGCATAATCGCTCTTGTTTTTGATGTTATTGAATTTGATAATTCATTTAAATTAAAATTAAAAGTATCATCTTCAGACGCTATCAATACAGGTATTAACCCTGCTTGTTTTATAGCTAGAATAGTAGCGATATAGGTATTGGAAGCTACTAAAACCTCATCGCCTTCAGAAAGCTTATTAAGTGCTTTATACCCCTCTAAAATCAATCGCAAGGCATCTAAGCCATTTCCAACTCCGATACAATATTTGGTGCCACAATAAGCTGCATATTCTTTTTCGAAAGCAGAAACATTTGTTCCAAGAATATAATATCCAGCAGCTAAAAATGCATTAAATTGTTTTTGAAAATCGCTTTCAAAACGCTGATTTATTTTATAAAGATCTAAAAATGGTATCATATTATATTTAATGACAATGTCGCAAAAACATCTGTATTCACAACATAATTATCAGTTACAAAAGTACGTGCGCCACAGCTTTCCTTCCAAAATATTAGCCCTTTATTAAGTTTTTTACCATTATCTTCACTAGAAATATTAAAATCGAAGTAACGTTTATCATCACAAAACTTATTAATAATAAAATCATAAGCCAAATCTATACTACCAAATGCATTTTTATCAGTATTGCCAGAAACATACTGGGGGTGTATGGTCGTTTTAGTTAAAAACACGGTAGTACCCGCCACAATTTTATCGTCTTTATAAATACTTATCTGATGAATGTTTTTAGGAAATCTACTTGCTAAAAGTTTTATTTCATCTAAAGAATGCACTGGTTTTACACCGTGTTTTTTATTTAAATTAGGAATTAGCACTTCATTCCAAAAGCCTTCATAATTACCATCAACTTTAACTGTTAACCCATGTCGATTCGCTTTATTAATCCCTTCTCTTCTGTTTTTTTGAAACCGAAGTTGATGCTGATAATCAATCACCATTAAAACATCTCTTTTAATAAGTTTTGCATTCGATTTAAACAAGAAATAACTAAGTTCATCGGAAGGTATCGAATTATAAAAAACAGGTATTAGCTTAATTTCTAGTTGATTGATTCCTTCTTTATGGAGGTATGTTAACAATGCCTTATAAGCTTCAAAAGCATATAATAGTTTAACATTTTCCTTCAATATAAAACTTCCGTAGGTTAAGCCTTGATGAGAATATACTATGCCTTCATTTATATTTGCAGGCAATAAAGCATATAACTGATCGTCCTTAAAAACCATTAATGAATAATCATTAAAACGATCCTTATGATACTCCATAAAATCGCGATTAAACAAAAAAGTTGCATTTTTTGCAGAAGCAATAAATTGATTCCATTGTAACTTATATTCTTTACTATATGGTATTACTGTATAAATAACTATTTCTTTTCTAAGGTTATATTACCGTTTTCATCTATATATTGATACACACCTTTAAATTCTTTATCTTTTAATATTACATAACTTTCATTAGGCTGTAAATTTTGTAAATATGTTTCATTATCACTTAAATAAGAAAATAAAATTCTAAATACATTTACAGAAGAAGAAAAAGATGTGTCAAAATCTGGTGCAATTCCATTAGGCCAATGTATTGCTAATATACTAGTAAATATAGAATATACAATATCTCTATCTTGAGTTTTAAAATAGGTTTGCCCTGTATATTCCATCCCTACAAACCCTCCATGATCTGCCATAATCACTATTAAAGAATCAGGATCTCTTTCTTTTATAGCACTTATAATTTCTATAAGTTTAATATCAGCATTTTCTTTGCAATTTTTCCATAATTGCCTTTCACCTTCTTCTCCTAATGAGTCTCTTTCATTCCCGTGCACATGTCCAGGATTAAATATTTCAATAAAAAAGAATTTAGGCGTATTGGGCGCTGTATTGATATTATTAATTAAAGGTGTTAAAATGTCTTGCTGTTCACCTAAACCAGTACCTATATAGGAAATATCTTTATAATTGAAATTACATACATCATATCCAAAATCCGGTCTGTTTAACAACAAATAAGGCATTTCGGCAATAAAATGTGTTTTATAATTATTATTTTTAAAAATATCTAAAACAGGGTTTTTAGTGATGATAATATCTCTTGTTTTAATTGCTTCACTAAAATTTTTTTCATTAAAATAATAATGATGCTTCATCATAAATATTGAACTGTTCGATGAAAGTGTTGAAGCATAATTACTTCTAAAATCTTCATAGTATTTAAAGTTTTCTTTTATTAAAAAATTCTCAAATTCACTATGATCGACATTATAGTTTTCCTTTTTTAATTCTGAAATATTTGCATAACCATCTGGCTGAATAAAGTAAACATTAGGTTTTTTTGTAAACTTCACATTTTCAATATCATCAGGTTGATTCATCCAATCATTCGAATAATTAATTTCCTTTAATATTGATGGCGATAACGTATATATTCCTATACAAGCTAAAATTAATTGAATTACAATCACTTTTTTAACTTGCTTATAAAAAAAGAAACTAAAACCTAATGAAGCTATAAATACTACGATACTCATCTTTTTATCAAATCCTGCATAATAGCTAATAGACATTAAAAACAGAAAAATAAAAACGCTAAAAAATGGTAATACATATTTTCCCCATTTTCCAAGTATATTTTTTTTTATAATAAAATTTAAAAAGAAAAAGATAAATACCGGACAACATAAAAAATAGAAAATAAAATAAAGTAAGTGTCCCCAAGAATTTACTAGCGAATAATTATTACTGAAATAAAACAAAAATGGATACAACCCAGTTGCTAATCCAGCTAAAAATGGGTATGTTTCGTTACTTGTAAGATACTTTTGTAAGGGGTTTTTCTTTTTATTAGCTGACATAATTTTTGTTTTCAAACAAATACATCACACGCTTAGTTCCCGCAAGTTCTTCCTTTTTAACTAAAGTAAAAAATTGCGAATAACCCTTTTCAAATTCAATTTGATTGTAAAAATCAAAATAATTGATAAATTCTCGTTTTCTAACCAATAAAGACGTTACCCAAGAATCTTCTCTTTTCGGAAATTCAATAATCAAGTTTTTTGAAAATTTCGCGAAAAAAGCTGCCGATTTTTCAAAAGGAACATTTCCTGAAAGAGTGATATGATGTATTAACGCAAGTGCCATAGTTACATCAGGTTTATACTCAGTAAGTCTATGTATTAAAGATTCTCTTTCCGTATTATTAAAACCAATACCTGGTGCAGGCTGTAAAACATCACATACAAAAGGAAGCATGTTATCTTCTTTGTTTTTTAAAATCTGTGAAAAATTTGCATCTACGGCATTACTATCTATATCAGTTACCATTATATGTGGCACTAAATCTTGAACTGTTCTAGCAAAAGTTCCGTCATTCCCTCCAATATCTATAAGCTTTTTTGCATTTAAAGGGCTTACCCAATTTCTAATTAAATCTTTCTTAGTGTTAAAAGCAGTTTCGTTATAATTAGTTTTAGAGTAATAATCACCCCATTCACTTGCTTCTTTTAATGAAAGTTTTGATATATAGTTATACAAACTTTCAATAATATTATTTTGTGCTTTTAATGAAAGTTTAGCAATTTTAGTTTCAGCTTTATAATCTTCACTGTGCCTGCTTTCCATTTTAGCTAATAAATGAATATTAGGGTATAAAACAGAACTCAATTTTGTTTTAGGAGGCAACATTGAGGAAATCATTTTTACTGGGATACCATCAATATATGATTGCATCATATTAAAAACCTCATTACCATGATACCTTGCTAAAACTAAAGGTCCAAGAAAGTGAGTGATAAACTGTTTATAAGCTCTCCAAGGAGTTCCTTCCTTATAAAAATCAAAAGAAAGAGTATCAATAAAAATTGGTTTCCCTTTATGGAAAGTTACATTATATGCGGAGGCATCTTTTAATATAAATCCTTTAGAAAGAGCAAACTTCTGGATTTTTAATGTTAGTAAAGCAGCTTGCTTATATTGTTCAAAACCCCATTCATAAGGATTTGTTATAAAAGGTATATGCTCAGGTGTTATTATTATCTCATCTTCAGAAACAGATGTTTCTTCATGAGAAATTAATAAATTATTTTTAATAAGGGTTTTAAAAAAACCGCTATCCTTTAATTTCTTGTATTGAGGAAAGTAAATAGGATTAATTTTCCTACGAAGTGTATTCCCATCATGATACATATATCCAGAAGGATCTCTAAATGATGCTTCGTGTGTTTTACTGGTTTTTATCATTGGTTTCTTCGGTATCTCCTTCATCAACATCTATTGAGTCATAAGAATCATCCTCTTTAACCAAGCCAAAAAATGACTTTACTTTATATAGTACATTTTTTGAAAAAAGCAATACCCCTGCAGCTACTGCCACAACAGCTTGAACTATCATTGCCCCTAATCCTGGATCAAAATACAAAAAATTCATACGTATATATTTACTTGCGATGTTAATTGTAGCAAATTAACTAAAAAACGCGCAGTATATTGAAATAATTATAAATAAAATTGTTATAAATAAAAAAAAGGATTTAATATTAGAATTAAACCCCTTTTTTTATTTATAATTTATATCGCTTGCGATCTACTTCTTTTAGGTACACTTTTCGCACCCTTAAGAAATTAGGAGTAACTTCAACATATTCATCTTTTTGAATATATTCTAAAGCTTCTTCTAATGAAAACTTGAGAGCAGGAACAATTTTTGCTTTATCATCAGCTCCCGATGAACGTACATTACTCATCT
>Ga0307995_1000965_pt1 | contig 18603 bp, 17 predicted proteins | sample EllFjometagen262_FD_203132 | JGI IMG/M metagenome (GOLD analysis project Ga0307995, IMG submission 203132) | Marine microbial communities from Ellis Fjord, Antarctic Ocean - #262 | ecosystem: Environmental > Aquatic > Marine > Unclassified | place: Southern Ocean | collected 2014-11-02
CCTGTTCCACCGCCCATTCCTGCTGTAATAAATATCATTTTAGTTTGGGTAGAAAGTATCGATTGTATTTCTTCTTGACTTTCTAGAGCAGCTCTTGCTCCTACTTCAGGATTTGCTCCCGCACCCAATCCCTCAGTTAAACTTGCCCCTAATTGTATTTTTGTAGGCACTCCACTCTCTGCTAAAGCTTGAGCATCTGTATTACTAACAATAAAATCTACTCCTTTTATTCCTTGTTGAAACATATAATTGATAGCATTACTTCCTCCTCCTCCGACACCAAGCACCTTGATTGCATTGCTTCTATTCTTTGGCAAATCAAAATTAATCCCTTTTGTTTCTTCTTGATCCATGTTATGATATTGATTATGCATTATCTAAAAATTCTTTTAATCGTTCTCCAAATCGGTCTAAGATTGACTTTCGTGCAATATTAATGTCTTTTGCAGGAGTATCTCCTTCCTGTGTTTCTTCATCAATATTTTCATTAACAGAAATTACATCAGAAGGATTGCTATGTTCTAATGCATTCATCAAAAGTCCTACTGCAGTTGCAAAAAGTGGACTTGAAACACTGTCCTGAGTATCACCTGCTAAATGCTCACTTGGATATCCAACACGAGTATCCATTCCAGTAATATATTCTACTAATTGCTTCAAATGCTTTAATTGACTTCCACCTCCAGTAAGAACAATTCCAGCAATTAATTTCTTTTTTTGTTCGTTATGGCCATAATTTTTAATCTCTAAAAATACTTGCTCAATAATCTCAACCACACGAGCATTAATGATCTTAGAAAGAGTTTTAAGTGAAATTTCTTTTGGATCCCTTCCTTGCAGTCCAGGAATAGAAACAATTTCTGTATCTCTATTTTCACCTGGCCATGCAGAGCCAAATTTTGTTTTTAAGAGTTCTGCTTGTTTTTCAATGATGGAACAACCCTCTTTTATGTCTTCAGTAATAACATTACCTCCAAATGGAATTACTGCTGTATGCCGAATAATTCCATCTTTAAAAATAGCTAAGTCAGTTGTACCTCCTCCAATATCGATCAACGCAACACCAGCTTCTTTTTCTTCAAAGCTCAATACAGCCTCTGAGGATGCTAAGGGTTCTAAAGTAATGTTTTCCATATTTAGTCCTGCACTTTTTATGCATCGTCCAATATTTTTTATAGAAGAAACTTGTCCAACGACTACATGAAAATTAGCTTCCAATCTACCACCGTGCATTCCAATTGGCTCTTTAATTTCTCCCTGCCCATCTACTTTATATTCTTGTGGTAGAACATGAATAATTTCCTCACCTGGAAGCATTACAAGCTTATAAACTTGTTGAATTAACTGTTGAATATCTTCATCGTTAATAACTTCTTCGGGATTTTTACGAGTAATATAATCACTGTGCTGAATACTTCTAATATGCTGTCCAGCAATACCCACAACTACATCATGGATTTCCTGTTTTGAATTAATTATAGCATCCTCAACTGCTTGCTGGATGGACTGAATAGTTTGTGTAATATTATTTACAACACCCCTATGCACGCCAAGACTTTTGGATTTCCCCATCCCTAAAATTTCAACTTTATTGAATTCATTTTTTTTGCCCACCAAAGCGACTATTTTGGTAGTACCAATATCGAGACCAACTGAAATATTTGTTTGTTCCATAATTTTATAATGTTGTTGCCACTACTTGATTTGTGTAGGTTAAATTTATTTTCTGATAATTCATTAAACTATCCTGTATATTCTGAAAGGCACAAAAAACTTTAAGTTTTTCTATTTTTTCGTATAAATCATTTTCATTTCCCAACACAATTTCAAAAGGGTAAGATTTTAATTTTAAATGATAAGAAGCACCATCTAAATAGAGTGTCTTAAGTTCAGATTTCATGAATGTATCTATTTTTAAACGTTCAATTAGAATTGCTACATTTATTATAGAAGCATCAATAGTATCTGTCTTGAAAATAGGAAGCTGACTGTTTTTAAATTTTACAAATGGAAAAGTAACGCCCGATGCGTCTGCATAAAAAGACGGAACTGAGTTAATTTTAAAAGTTGGTATTCTTTCTGTTATTGAAACAGAAAGCTGTCCTTTTGGCAACACAAATAATTCTGCGTTTTGAATTTCATTAATTTGATTTAACTGTTTTTCAAGCATATTCAAATCTAAACTATCTTTAAACTGAACAGACTTTCCTCTGAAATTTTGTGTTAACAATTTATCAACCAAAATAGTGTCTAAGAAACGCGGGGAATGTGTGAATGAAATATTAACATTATTGACAACTCTGATCATATTTTTTTGGTGTGAAAAATATACTATCCCTACTAAAAAAAATAGCATCAATATTAAAAAAAAAATATCTTTTTTTAATTTCATGCTGCTGTAAAATTAATTTTTAACTTTTCAACCTCTAGTCCAATATCCCCAGCTCCCAAAAATGCAAATAGTCCTGCATTGCTATTGTCAATAGACTCTTTAATTGCTGATTTTAAAATTAATTTTTTATTAGAATGATTTAGTTTATCTAATAATACTTGAGCTGAAATTCCGGAAATAGGTAATTCTCTTGCTGGATAAATATCTAGTAAAACTACTTCATCAAATTCACTTAAAACTAATGCAAATTCATTCATAAAATCTTGAGTTCTTGAAAATAAATGCGGTTGGAAAATAACACAATTTTTATGTTCAGGATAAAATCCTTTTAACGTGTTTAACACATTTTCAATCTCTCTAGGATGATGTGCATAATCATCAATAATAATCGCATCACCATACTTCATTAAATTCATTCTTCTTTGAACTCCAGGAAAAGTTGTTAATGCTTTTATTGAATTTTCAGTAAAAACACCTATTTGATCTGCCATAGCAATTGCACAAAGTGCATTTAAGATATTATGTAATCCTAATTGATTTAAATACACATTTTCATACGTTCTTAAAGGAGTTATTATATTAAAATTATAACCGAATTTATTTTTAATAATATTTTCAACCCGATAATCTGCTGGAACATCGATACCATATGTAATACCTTTTATTGGAAGACCATATGCAACAACTAAAGCTTGACTAACCTGAGAGGAAAACTTTATAAATGCTTCTGAAAAGGAAGAGTTTGTTTCATAAATATCTAAGTGATCAGCATCCATAGAAGTTATACAAGCTATAGATGGATGAAGTTGTAAAAAAGAACGGTCATACTCATCAGCCTCAACAATCATAAAGTCACTCCCTTCCACAATTAAATTTGATTTTTGATTTTTAAAAAAACCTCCCATTATTGAAGTAAATTCCTGACTAGTTTCAGAAAATATATGTGTCAAAAATGCGGAAGTTGTCGTTTTTCCATGGGTTCCTGAAATAGCTAAAGTTTTAATTTTAGAAGTTAATTCCGCCAAAAAAACAGCTCTTTTTCTAACATTATTTCCTTGAGCAAAAAAATATTTTAACTGAGGATGATCTCTAGAAATTGCAGCGGTATAAACAACCTCAATATTCTTATCACGCAACACAATTGGGAGTGCCTCAAACGAAAGATCATATATTACTTGAGCACCCTCTGAAATTAAATCATTAATTATCTGTGAAGGTGTTACATCGTATCCAAAAACACGATGACCCTTTATTAAACAAAGCCGAGCTAAAGCAGACATACCCATCCCTCCAATACCTATAAAATAATAGCTATGTAAACTCTTATTATTCATAATAATTCCATTATTTCTTCAACAATTTCATTTGTAGAATAAGGCTTTGCAAGAGCCTTTAAATTTTTTCCCATTTCATTTTGAAGATTTTTATCTGTCGCTAGTTTTTTGAAGGTTAATTTAAAAAACTTCGATATATCACATTCCTCTAATAAAAAGGCAGCTTTTTCATCAACTAATACCTGCGCATTGTGAAATTGATGATTTGCGGTTACGTTGGGAGAAGGAATTAATATTAATGGCTTTCCAACACAGCTTAGTTCAGATAAACTTCCGGCTCCTGCTCTTGAAATAATAATATCTGCAGCAGTATATAATTTTTCCATTTCATACACAAAAGGTTTTATAACCACTTCTGGACAGCTGAGCGTTTTATATTTATCAAAATAAAGTGCCCCACACTGCCATAAAATTTGAAAATCATGTGTTTTTAAATAAAATAATTCATTTGCTACTAGTTCATTAATTCTTCTTGCTCCCAAGCTTCCACCTATAACAACAAGTGTTGGTTTCTGTGGGTCTAGTCCAAAAAAGCTTTTTGCAGCACTAGCAGTTATTTCTGAACTCAGCATATTAAAACGGATTGGATTACCGGTTAACCTTAATTTATAAAGAGGAAAATAGTGTTCCATATTTTCATAAGCAACACATACCCTATATGCTTTTTTACCTAATATGCGGTTAGCAATTCCAGGAAAAGAATTCTGTTCTTGAATTAAAGTAGGATAATCAAGCCATTGTGCAACTTGTAAAAGAGGCCAACTAGCGAAACCACCAGTTCCAATTACAGCGTCGGGCTTAAATCTTAATATAATAAACAATGATTGTAAAAGACTTGTGAATACTTTAAACGGGAATAATAAATTTTGTAATGACAATGAACGTTTAAATCCACTAATCCACAATCCTTTTATTTTAAAGTCTGCTTTAGGAACTATTTCCATTTCCATTTTATTAATAGCCCCAACAAATAAAACATTTGTATCTGGCTTTATATTTTTAAAACCCTTAGCTATAGCAAGGGCAGGATATATATGTCCACCAGTTCCTCCCCCCGAAAAAATGAGTTTAAATGCTTTCACTGAGAATACTTATTGGGTTAGTATTTTTTAAAGTTTCAGAATCCATATCCACTTGTAAATGTTTTTTTTTTGAGCTAACACTTAAAATAATTCCCATAGAAATACAAGTCATCCACGCAGAAGTACCTCCACTACTTATCATAGGCAAATTTTGTCCTGTAACAGGTAGTACTTGAACTGCAACACCAATATTTATAAAAGCTTGAGTTATTACAGGGAAACCCAAGCCTATAACTAATAATGTCCCAAAAATACTAGATGCATTATAAGAAATAACAACAATCCTAAATAGTAATAAGAGATAAATAATGATCAATCCTACGCCACCAAAAAGTCCAAACTCTTCCACTATAATTGCATAGATAAAATCAGATGAACTTTGAGGTAAAAAATTTTTCATACGGCTTTTTCCAGCTCCTACTCCAAAAATTTTACCATTAACTATAGCTGTTTTCGCACGTTCAACTTGATAATTTCCATCAGAACTTGTTCCGTTACTGAAATTTTCAATTCTATTTAACCATGTATCTACACGATTAGGAAATACCCCAGGGAAAGCCTTAATTGTCATGAAAAATAGTACTACTCCCGCCAGACCTGTTCCACAAATTGTAAAAAGATATTTTAGAGGATAACCAGCAACAAAAGAGACAATCAATACCATCAAAAACAGTAAAGCCGCTGTAGAAAGATTGGAAGGAAAAATTAATAATACTATACTAAATATTGGAAGCCAAAATTTAAGTAAGGACCATTTAAAGGTTACTTCATCTTTTTTATACTTAGAAAAATAATATGAAGTATAAATCATAGTTATTAAAGAAGCTAAAGTAGATGTCTGAAAGCTCAATCCTATAATAGGAATTCGAATCCATCTACTTGCATTTGCCCCCTCTATTAAAGTTCCTTGACTAGCAGTATAAATTAATAAAATAATTACCACAGGAAGCATTAAAATTGAAATTCCTTTAAAATAAGTATAATGAATTTTATGTGCTGAATACATCAAAACAAAACCAATAATTAATATTACAAAATGTTTGATTAAATATCCCCAAGGAGTGCCTTTACCCAATACATGGGCAAGATTTGAACTTGCACTAAATACAGGTAAGAATGAAAAAATAGCTAACAATGCCAAAATTCCCCATAGTACTTTATCGCCTTTTAGTGAATGAAACATAATTTATAAATTTCTTACAGCCTTTTTAAATTGATTCCCACGATCTTCATAATCTTCAAACAAGTCGTAACTAGCACATGCTGGAGATAAAAGAACGGTATCTTTTGGAGCTGCTATTTTGTGTGCAATTTTCACAGCTTCCTTCATAGATAGAGTTTCCATAAAAACATCAGTAGTTCCCTCAAAGGTTTCTTTAATTTTTTCATTATCAACCCCAATACAAATAATTGCCTTTGATTTTAATCTAATCATTGGAAGTAAAGCTTCGTATTCATTTCCTTTGTCAATACCTCCTACAATCCAAATCAAAGGAGTATCTATACTATCCAGAGCAAAAAAAGTAGCATTAACATTTGTTGCTTTAGAATCGTTCACATAACTAACTCTTTGAATTGTTAATACTTTCTCCATTCGATGTGGTGCCCCTTTAAAATGAGCAAGACTTTCTCTAATACTTTCTTTGCTGATATCTAGTAAACTACCGATGGTAGCTGCTGCCATAGCATTTAATAGATTGTGTCTTCCCGATAATGGAAATTGTGCCGATTGAATCATTGTTATTTTATTTTGTTGTTTAATTATAATTTGATCATTTTTGTGTACAGTTCCTTCAATTATATTGTCAAATCCAAAAGGAATTTTTTTAGCTACTGTTTGGTGATTTTGTATTGCCTCTTTCAGAATTGGATCATCTGCATTAAAAAGAAAAAAATCGCTAGAAGTTTGGTTTTCAGTAATCCTTAGCTTAGCCTCTTTATATTTATTTAGACTATAATTATAACGATCTAAATGATCTGGTGTAATATTTGTTATTAAAGTAATATGAGGTGCAAAATCTTGAATATTATCCAATTGAAAGCTGCTGATTTCCAAAACATAATAATCGAAATCAGCTTGAGCAACTTGCAGAGCAAAGCTTTTTCCTATATTGCCTGCAATACCAACATTTAGACCAGCTTTTTTAAGAATCTCATAAGTCAATAAAGTTGTGGTTGTCTTACCATTGGTCCCTGTAATACCAATTAACGTTGCGGAAGTGAATTTAGAAGCAAATTCAATTTCTGAGATAATCGTACTACCACTTTTTATTAATGTTTGGATTACTTCACTTCCTAATGGAATTCCAGGGCTTTTCACAACCAAACGTGTACCTTTCATTTTTTCAATGGAATGGCGACCCCCTTCCCAACTTATGGATTCATTCTTCAATAAAAACTGCAAATCTTTATTGATTTCATTACAGTCTGAAAGAAAAACATCAAAACCTTGTTTTTTAGCAAGTATTGCTGCTCCTATTCCACTTTCACCAGAACCTAAAACAATCAACTTTTCCTTATTCATTATCTTAGTTTAAGAGTTACAACTGTCAATACTGCTAAGACAATTCCTATAATCCAAAAACGAGCTACTATTTTACTTTCATGAAAGCCTTGTTTTTGAAAATGATGATGTAAAGGAGACATTAAAAAAATTCGTTGACCTATTCCAGTTTTGCTTCGTGTATACTTAAAATAACTAACCTGAATAATTACAGAAAGTGTTTCAATAAAAAATACACCACATAACAACGGAACCAATAATTCTTTTCGAACAATTATAGCTATAACTGAAATCACAGCGCCAATGGCAAGACTGCCTGTATCGCCCATGAAAACTTGAGCTGGAAAAGCATTATACCATAAAAATCCAATTAATGCACCTAGAAAAGCTGCAATAAAAACAGAAATTTCTCCAACATTGGGTATGTACATAATATTTAAATAAGATGCGAAATTCACATTACCAGAAACCCAGGCAAAAATACCCAAGGCAAAAACTATGATCGCAGACGTACCCGCGGCTAAACCATCTATCCCATCTGTTAAATTAGCACCATTTGAAACAGCCGTAATAATGAAAATTACAATTGGAATAAAAATTAGCCAAGTATAACTTTCTGATTTAAATCCAATCCAACCAATTAAAGAATGGTAATCAAACTCATTATTTTTTAATAAAGGAATTGTAGTTAACGTTGCACTTATATCTTGATCACCTATCCCATTTTCAATACCATTTGGAAGGGAAACATTTATTCTTACAGTAACACGCTCATTAAAATATAATACACTACCAACAAAAATTCCTAACAGAATCTGGCCTATAACTTTAAACTTTCCTTTTAAACCGTCTTTATTTTTTTTAAATATTTTAATATAGTCATCTATCCAACCGATGAGACCCATCCAAACCATAGTTATCAATAATAGTAGGATATAAATATTATCTAAACGTGCAAGTAAAAAAACAGGAATAAGTGTACTAAGCAAAATGATAATACCTCCCATAGTAGGGGTTCCTTCTTTTTCTTTTTGACCCTCTAAGCCCAAGTCACGAATGGATTCGCCTACTTGCTGATTTCTTAAAAATTTTATGATTTTTTTTCCGAAAATCAAAGAAAACCCCATAGATAAAATAATGGCGATTGATGCTCGAAATGATATGTATTGAAAGACACTAGCTCCGGGAAACTGGTATTGATTTTCTAATAATTCAAATATATAATAGAGCATAATTAATCCGTATTTAAAAAAGTTTTTTTAGCTATTTCCAGATCACTAAAATGATTTCGCTTCCCTCTAATTTCCTGATACTTTTCATGACCTTTACCCGCAATAAGAACAATATCTCCTGGCTTTGCCAATTGTCCAGCCATTAAAATGGCTTCTTCACGAAGAGTCACCTTGATTGCTTTATTATAATGTTCTGGTGGCACCCCTTTAATCATGTCTGATATAATAATCGCTGGGTCTTCATCTCGAGGATTGTCAGAAGTGAAAATCACTTTATCACTCAATAGAACTGCTTTTTCTCCCATTATAGGTCGTTTTTCTTGATCACGATTTCCTCCACATCCAACCACAGTTATTAAATTTTCATTTCGTGTCCTTATGATGTTTATAGTAGTTAAAACATTAAACAATGCATCAGGTGTATGGGCATAATCAATTACCACTGTTATCTTGTCTACTGACTGGAAAACCTGAAATCTTCCTTCAACACTCTTCAATTGACTTATTCCCCTCAGAATAGATAAACTAGACAATCCTAATAAATCTGCTGTAGCATAAACTGATAATAAATTTTTAGCATTAAAATTACCGACTAAAGTTGTCCAGACATCAAAAGATTGGATCTTTAAGAGCATACCTGTAAACTCGCATTCTAATATTTTTACTTTGAAATCAGCATCTTGTTTTGTTGCATATGTATATTTTTTAGCAATTGAATTCTGAAGCATGTATTTACCATTTTTATCATCTAAATTGATTAAAGCAAAAGCTGTCTTTGGTAAAGAATCGAAAAATAATTTTTTGACATCACGGTAAGCTTTGAAATCCAGATGGTAGTCTAAATGATCATGTGTGAGGTTTGAGAAAATACCTCCAGAAAAAACAAGACCTTCAATTCTATTCTGATTAATTCCATGAGATGATACTTCCATAAAACAATGAGAAACTCCCGCATCCAACATTTTATGTAAATATTTATTTAAGGTAATAGCATCTGGGGTTGTATGTTGATTTTCAAACTTTTTACGGCCATAAGCTATTTTTACAGTTGACAATAATCCTGTCATAAAACCTTCTCCCGAAAACAATTCATAAAGTAGGGTTGCAATTGTTGTTTTTCCATTAGTACCCGTCACCCCTACTAAAATCATCTTTGCTGAAGGATTGTCATAAAAATTTGCTGCAATTGTGCCCAAAGCTTTAGATGAGTTTAATACTAAAACATATACAATTTCTTCTATTAGAATATCTGGAAATTCTTCGCATACAATTGTTTTTGCACCATTATCTATAGCTTGAGAAATAAAATCATGGCCATCAAATAGCTCTCCTTTTTGCGCAACATATAAAGAATCTATTCTAACATCTCTACTATCAAAATATACACCGCTAACAGCATTAGAAGTTGTTCCCAAAACGCCCTCTACAGAAACCTTATATAATATATCCTTGACTGTCTTCATGATAATTCTAAAATTATCATTTGTGAAGTACCTACTTTAATTCCAGGATTTATTGATTGCCTTTTCACATTTCCTTCTCCTTTTAAAATTATCTTTAATCCAATTGCTTTTAATGATAGTTTTGCATCTTCTTTTGACATTCCAATTACATTTGGAACAATATTATTTTTCCAACTATTTTCCAAATTTTTCAAATCTGAATGCTTAATGCTTACTTCCATTGGAATATCATTAAATATTTTTTTTGCAATTTTTTTAAAAACTGGCGCAGCTACAGTTGATCCATAATATCCTTTTGACTTATTAGGTCTATGAATTACTACGATACACGAATATTTTGGTTTTTCCGCAGGAAAATAACCTACAAAACTTGAGATATATTGTATGTTGTCTGTAGTATAGTCTAACTGACAAGTTCCTGTTTTACCTGCCATACTTAAAATAGGGTCTTTAATTCGGTGAGCAGTTCCCCACTTCTTATCAACTACATTAAACATCATTTTTTTAACTTTAGTTAAAGTCTCTGAAGAACAAATCGAGGGATTCAGGATTTGCTTTGAAAACACTTTTGTTGGGATATTTCCAAAATTGCTTATCTCATTTATAAATCTTGGTTTAACCATTTCCCCCCCATTAGCAACAGCATTATAAAACGTTAACGTTTGTAAAGGTGTTAAGCTAATTCCATAACCATAAGCCATCCATGGCAAATCCAAACCATCCCAATCAGCATCAGATGGATATGGTATTTTTGGCAAACCTTCTCCAGTTATTGGAAGTCCTAATGGCTTATTTAAGCCCATATTATATAAACGATCTACAAATTGCTTTGGTGTTGATTTATAATTATCATAGACAATCTTAACTAGCCCTACATTTGAAGAAACCTCAAATGCTCTTGCTGCACTTATAGTTCCATAACCTCCTCGTTTAGAATCTATTACTTTATACTTTCCAAAAAAGGTCATTTTACCATTACCTGTTTCAATAGGCGTATCTACATCAATTACCTTATCCTCTAAAGCTGCAATCATCCCCATAAGCTTAAATGTGGATCCTGGCTCGTGTGATTCTCCAATTGCATAATTTAATTTCTCAAAGTACTTTCCCTCTTGAGTTCTTCCAAGATTTGCAATCGCCTTTATAGCTCCTGTTGCCACTTCCATTACCACAACCGTTCCATGTTCAGCTTCAAATTTCTCGAGCTGTGTTAATAGGGCATTGTGTGAAATATCTTGTATGTTTACATCTATAGTAGTGTGTAAATCATAGCCTTCTGTGGGTTCTTTTTCATTAGAGTCACTAATAGGCTTCCACTGGCCATTAGCGATTTTTTGCTTCAAACGTAAGCCAGAGTTACCCCTTAAATATTGTGAGAAAGCACCCTCTAGACCAACTGTTATAAACCTTCCGTTTTTATCTTTTTTCTCATATCCAATAGTACGTTCTGCTATTTTTCCTAATGGATGTTCTCTAACAATTTGTTGTTCAGCAATGAGTCCGCCACGGTAAGAACTTTTATTGAAAATAGGAAAGTTTTTGTAGCGAATATATTCTGAATAAGAAATATTTTTAGCAACTAGCCAGTATCTATTTTTACTAGACCTTACCTCTTCAATCGTTTTAAGAATTTCATCAGAACTACTGTCCATAAAAAGCTTCAAAGAATCTGCTAATCCTTTTTTATTGACGTTAAAAACTGTTTCCGATGGCACAACAGCATCCCAATGCAACTCATATCTAGGGACTGAAGTTGCCAAAATATTACCATCTGCTGAATAAATATTTCCTCTGCTTGGCTCTAAAACAATATTCTTTATAATAGTTCCCGACCCAACATTCACTCCCTCTTCACCTATATAGAACTGGATATATATCAGTTTTCCAATAAGCACAAAAGCAAAAAGTATTAATCCAATTACCAATAGGTAAAATCTTGAAAGAACAGATGAGTTTGAAGCCTCTTTATTCATCTTTAAGTGTTATTTTAATGGGAGGAGTCCTAGCTGGTCCTATTCCCTTAGCAGATAAAATTTGTGTTATATAGGTTTCTTTTCTTAGGACTAAAAGTGTTTTTTTACCTTCAATAAAATCACTCTTAAGCAATCTAATTTCAGAATTAAGAGCTGCTATTTTAAAAATTTTACGATCAGCACTGTGTCCACTTGAAATCATAATAATTGCTAATACAGAAATAAACAAAATCATCCTCCAATTCCTAAAGGCATCTTCTTTAATGAGGAATTCTATATTTAATATTGAACGGAGTCTATTCATAACTTCTCTGCAATTCTTAATTTCGCACTTCGTGACCTTCCATTTAATTTAATCTCTTCTTTTTTTGGTACTATTAACTTTCCGATTTTAGTTAATGGCTTTATTGGATTTCCATAAAAATCTTTCTTTAACTCCCCTTCAAAACTTCCTGTTTGAAAAAATCTCTTCACTAATCGATCTTCAAGAGAATGATATGAAATGCACACCAATCGTCCCCCTTTAGCCAAAGCTGTTGTCGCTTGTATTAAAAAAGATTTTAATACTTCAAGTTCATCATTTACTTCAATTCGTAATGCTTGAAAAATTTGCGCAAAAATTTTATTTTCAAAACGCTTAGGCACTAAAGGACTTAATAGATCAATTAAATCCATAGAAGTTTCAATTGTCTTTTTCTCTCTTCGATCTATAATTTTTGCAACTATTGCTTTTGAATTTTTTAATTCACCATATACATAAAACAAGGTTCTTAAGTCTTCTTCAGAATAATTGTTTATGATTTCAAATGCATTTAAAGGTTGTGATTGATTCATTCGCATATCTAAACGAGCATCTAGTCGAGTTGAAAAACCTCGTTCACGAGTATTAAATTGATGAGAAGAAACTCCAAAATCTGCTAAAATTCCCTCAACAGGAATTACTTTATGATATTTTAAATATTGTGAGAGATTACTGAAATTAGAATGAATAAAATCAAAACGAGAATCTACCAGCACATTTTTAAATGCATCAGCATCTTGATCAAAACCAAGGAGTCTTCCGCTAATATCCAAACAATTGAGTATTGCCTTAGAATGACCTCCGCCGCCAAAAGTTACGTCAACATAGGTTCCGTTGGGAATAATATTTAGCCCCTCAATAGATGCCTCGAGGAGTACAGGGTTATGATATTGAGTCATCATCTTTATCTCCCATAACTTCTTCAGCCAAGGCTCCAAAATCAAGAGCTGCCTCATCTATCGCTTTTTCATAGAGCGACTTATCCCATATTTCAAGGATATTAACCGTGGAAGAAACTACCACATCTTTTAATATTTTAGAATGAAGAACAAGATCTTTTGGTATCAAAATACGTCCAGACACATCCATCTCAACAGTCTTTACACCAGCTGTAAATCGTCTGATAAAGTCATTGTTTTTTTTATTGAATCTATTTAGACTGTTTACCTTTTCCATTAATTCCAACCATTCCTTAATAGGATATAATTCAAGACAGGGATTAAATACAGCTCGTTTTAAAACAAAACCACCGGGAGTAACTGCTGCCAGTTGCTTTTTTATAGCAATAGGAAGCATGATGCGCCCTTTAGCATCTGCTTTACATTCGTATGTTCCAATTAAGTGCTGCAAGTATGGTGTAATTATCTATGTTCAAATATAAAATATATTTACCACTAATTACCACTAATTACCACATTGTTAATAAGTTTTGACGCCTATTAAAGGCAATCATTAAAAATAGCGCGTAAATAAAAGTTTATCCCTAATGTTGAAATGTCTATATTTACGCCCTTAATATTGCTCATTTTAACTATGGATAATAAGATTATTGAAGAAAAAGAGTTTAACTATGTAGAGTCTGGAGAGGGCCAACCGATTATCATTCTTCATGGTCTGATGGGTGGATTAAGTAATTTTAAGGGAGTTTTAGAATACTTTCCTCCTAAAGGATATAAAGTAATTATTCCTGAATTGCCTGTTTACAGTATGCCTATTAAAAATACTTCTGTAAAAGCATTATCTGAATTTCTTAATAGGTTTATTAAATACAAAGAACTGAAAGATGTGATTCTTTTAGGAAACTCTTTAGGAGGCCATGTTGGCTTATTATTTGCCCGAGATTATCCTGAATTAGTGAAAGGATTAGCTCTCACCGGAAGTTCCGGGCTTTACGAAAACAATATGGGAGACGGATATCCAAAGAGAGGAAACTATGACTATATTAGAGAGAAAAGTGAAGCAGTTTTTTATGACCCAAAAATAGCAACAAAAGAAATTGTAGATGAAGTTTTTGAAGCAGTTAATGATCGAAACAAATTAATACGCACCCTGGCATTAGCCAAAAGTGCCATTCGCCATAATATGGCAAGTGAATTACCTAGTATGCTGACCCCTACTGCAATAATATGGGGAGCCCAGGACAGTGTCACACCGCCAAATGTAGCAATAGAATTTGATAAACTACTCCCAAATTCAACCTTGTATTGGATTGATCATTGTGGGCATGCTCCAATGATGGAACATCCCGTTCAATTCAATAAAGTATTAGAGCAATGGTTAGTTGATGCAAATTTTTAAAAAAAGATAATGCAGGTTCATTCCGCAACTTTCATAATAAGTAACGCAGATGTTTCAAAATGTCCTAACACTGCTATTCCAGAATACGCATTTATTGGGAGATCTAATGTTGGTAAATCTTCATTAATAAACGCTATTTGTAACAAAAAAAATCTAGCAAAAACATCTTCTAGACCCGGAAAGACTCAACTCATTAATCACTTTCTGATCAACAAAAATTGGCATTTAGTAGATTTACCAGGCTTTGGATATGCTAGAGTATCGAAAACACAAAAAAAAAAATTTCAAAAATTCATAACTAATTACTTTAAACAAAGAAAACAACTAGTTAGTGCCTTTTTACTTATTGACATTCGCCACGAACCACAGTCCATTGACTTAAATTTTATGCAATGGCTTGGAGAAAATTACATTCCGTTTTCTATTGTTTTCACCAAAGCAGATAAACTTAAGCCCGCTGCTAGAGAACGAAACGTTAATAATTATACTAGTAAAATACTAGAAACTCAGTGGGAAGAATTACCTCCCATATTTATTACCTCATCTTTACATAAGACAGGGGGTGAAGAAATTCTAACATATATAAATTCACAAAATAAAGATTTTACCGAAACCAATCCTCTTTAGTCTTTTTTCAATTCTAACTTTTCAGCGAAATAATCACAAAAATCCTTCATTGTAGCGGTCATTTTTTCGTCTTTTGTCGCCTTGTAAAAAGTGTCACTTAAAGAAACTAATGTTTGATGAAAAAAAAGCTGCATTTGATCCACAGGCATATCTTTTACCCAAAGGTCCATCTTAAGTGTTTCTTGTGCTTCTGAATTCCAAAAAGACAAAAGCATAGCCTTAGTCTCTTGCCGTGAAATTCCACCGTCTTCAGCAGTCCAATTAATGTGTTCTGGAATATTATTTTCATCTAAACTAACTTCAATCTTAATTTCAGTTTTTTTTGTAATAGCCATTATCGATTTGGTTTATATTTTGAAAGATTAAATAATTTTTGTGAAGAAATTTTCAATAACTCATCAAGTGGTGTCTCTGGAAATTGAGTCATGTAACTATTTACAATTTGCCACCCCAACCAAGAACCAATTCTTCCAGGTGTTTCATTATCAAGCTGTAAATAAAATTTGGAGAAAGGTGCGGGTTCAATAAACCTTTGCACCCATTCTAACTGGGTTTGATATAAAACCTGTTTTTCAATAAAATACTGCCAAACATACTTTTCATTCTCTAAAGCCCAATTGAACTCTTCTTTAGTATATACTATTCTATCTTCTACAGGCACATGAGGAAGCAAAAGATCATGTAAATACAACTTTTTACCCTCATAAATCATACGAGCTAAAAAAGTACGATCCTCTACAGGAGGAATAATAAAAGCTCCAAATTTATCTGCAATTTGAACTGTAATATATTTTGGGTCTAACTCTTTTCTAATATAACTAGGTATACCATCATACAAATGGTTTTCTGACCCCAAAAAAGTGTCTAGAGAAATCAATAATAAACTATCGGAATAAACTGTTTTAATCTGATAATCAACATTGTTAGTGAGAGTTATTACTCGTGGAATTTTGGCAAAAGGAAAAAGGTATTTAATATGTTTGAAAAGATGGTTCACATCTCTTTCAAAAGGTTCAATATTCTTAAAGGTTTTATTTACCTCACTTTGCAAAAGTAACTGAAGACTATCTTTTTGACGATTAATCCAAACACTATCCGAAAACTGTTTTGGAAATAAAAAAGGATATTTTTTTTTGAGCTCTGGAATAATCTCAGAGGGCTGATCATAGAAATTTAAATCAAAACGATCAAAAGAGATGGAAACAGATATTGACTCTATATCAGATTCATTAGTGAATTCGTCTTGACATGCATTAAAAAATAGAAAGAATACTAAAATAAGGGATGTTCTTTGAAAAATTTCAAAAAAGAAAATAAGTCTGTACCAAAGATTTTTATTCATATCAACAAATACTTTATTTTTGTGCAAATTTAAATGCTATTAATGATTTAATGATGAAATCTCCTGAAAAAGTATCGCAACATATTACCAAGTGGCTTTCTACCTATGTCGAAAATGCAGGTACCAATGGATTTGTAATAGGAATATCTGGAGGAATAGACTCAGCTGTTACTTCTACTCTTTGTGCAAAAACAAAAAAAAAGGTTCTTTGCATAGAAATGCCAATTAAACAGGAGTCAGGACAAGCTTCAAGAGCTCAAAATCATATTAAATGGTTGAAATCGAATTTTGAAAATGTCTCCTCTATTACCTTATGTTTGGATTCAGTTTTTGATTCTTTCAAACAATTGACTCCTGAAACTAATAATATAAAAAATCAATCTTTAAGTTTAGCAAACACTAGAGCTCGTTTTCGAATGGCAAGTCTCTACTATTTCGCTGGATTAAATGGCTACTTAGTTACTGGGACTGGTAACAAAGTAGAAGACTTTGGCGTAGGATTTTACACGAAATATGGAGACGGTGGAGTAGATATCAGTCCAATTGCTGACCTGATGAAAACAGAAGTTTTTCAAATTGCGAGTCATTTAAAAATCATTAAGTCTATTCAAAAAGCAGCCCCTACTGACGGACTTTGGGAAGATGATAGAACAGATGAAGACCAGCTTGGAGCAACATATACCGAGTTAGAATGGGCAATGAATGCAGTTGAATTTGGGGTTTCTCCAAATAATTTTACAGAAAGACAAAAAATTGTTTTTAAAATCTACCTCAATCACCATTCACAAAATCAACATAAGATGAAACCTATACCTGTTTGCAAAATACCTAAGGAGTTTTTATAAATAATTTACTTTTCAAAATAATCAATTTAAATCCTGATCGAATAATATTCAAAATTTCCATATTAGCTAGACTTACTTTTTAAGATGTCGTATTTGTTTTTTTAAGAAAATAACTTAAAAATAATTTTTTATCAAAAGAACCCTAAAAAAAAACTCAATTAATTAATTAATTAATTCGATGTGGCATATAGAAATTTAAAGTACTCGATTGAGCTTTCTAGAAAGCACTTTTTTAAGATTCTGATATTGGATTACCTCTTCTAAAAATGATAATTCTCCTTCAGTGGCATCTTCCTTTTTAGCATCATCCATTAAACTTTGTATTTTCTGATCAATCAAATGCCTCCTAAAAGTTAGTATGGTTTCGCTAACTAATTGTCCTACTGCACTTTTTCTATCTTTAACAAAGATATTTTTCTTTTCCCAATCATGCAACTGATGGACTTCATCCTCAAATAAAATATCACTGAGAATTTTACCCAAATCTGGATTCTCTTGTTGTATTATTTTCTCTGGTTTCACATCTCTCTCTAATTGAAAATGCTCAATAAGCTGTTTGTATAAAGTTTGAAATTCTGGCTGAATTAACTCCACCTCATCTTGTTGCAAATCAAGGAATATCTTTTCATGCACTTTAGAATGAACTATTTTAGGCTCTTCGGTTATATTACCCTCTTCGTCATAACTCACATAGAGATCATCAAAATCCGCTTCTTGATTTCCGTATTGCAATAGTATACCAATAATTTTTCTTTCCAAAACAAGTAAGGGATTTACCTGCTTACCTTGAACAGGTATTTTCTGAATCAAGCCTTCATTCAATCCCTTATTTTGAATATTGATGACAGTGGAAGACTTTTTATTATTCTGCTCTTGTGCCAAAGCATTAAATAATACTATTTCTGAAACCTCCATTGAACTTGCACATTGTTTCAAATAAATTTCCTGTTGAATTGCATCTGGTATTTTTGAAATACTTTTCACAATATCTCTAACGGTATTTGCTTTTTTAACAGGATCATTAGCTGATTCTTGGAGAAGTAAATCAGTTTTAAATTGAATAAAATCTCTTGCTGATTCTTTTAAGTATTTAATTATTTCTTCTCTCGTATGACTTTTAGCAAAACTATCAGGATCTTCTCCTTCTGGAAAAGAACACACCCTTACATTCATTCCTTGTTCCAATATCAAATCAATACCTCTTATTGCAG
>Ga0307995_1000966_pt1 | contig 18602 bp, 19 predicted proteins | sample EllFjometagen262_FD_203132 | JGI IMG/M metagenome (GOLD analysis project Ga0307995, IMG submission 203132) | Marine microbial communities from Ellis Fjord, Antarctic Ocean - #262 | ecosystem: Environmental > Aquatic > Marine > Unclassified | place: Southern Ocean | collected 2014-11-02
GTCCTTAAATGGAAATTACTGTGGTGGCTTAACCGGGAATAAATATGAAAATACCAAGTCTAACTATCCAACAACTATTAGAAGCAGGCGTTCACTTAGGTCATAAAACTTTAAGATGGAACCCAAAGATGAAAAAATACATTTTTGGAAAAAGAGATTCAATTCACATTATTGATTTAACACAAACATTAGAATTAACAAATGTAGCTTTGGAAAAAGTTTATAATACTATAGCTAATAACGGTAAAATTCTTTTTGTATCTACAAAAAAACAGGCATCCGAAGCAATTGCTGAGGTCGCCAAAGAAACTGGACAATACTTTGTAAATTACAGGTGGTTAGGTGGAATGTTAACTAACTGGGGAACAATCTCAGGATCAATTAAAAAGATGAAAAAATATGAAGCTGATCTTGTTGCTGAAAATAGAGGCTTTACAAAAAAAGAACTATTAAAGATGAGTGTCAAAAAAGATAAATTAGAAAGAGCATTAGGTGGAATTGCAGAAATGAAAAAGGTTCCTGATCTAGTTTTTATTATTGATACTAATTATGAATCTTTAGCTATTGCTGAAGCATCTAAATTAGGCATTCCGATTTGCGCCATACTTGACAGTAATTCAAACCCTGATGGGATTGATTACCCAATTCCTGGTAATGACGATGCTAGAAGAGCGATTGATCTGTATTGTAATTTAGTAAAAGAAACTATTGAAAATGCAAAAAAAGCTACCCCATCTAAATCTGAAGAAAAACCAGATGTTGCTGAGACAAAAATAAAAGAACCTTCATCAAAAACTATTCAGGAGATTGATAGAGAGAAGCTAGATGCTAAATTTTCAAAAAAAGATAAGGAAAAGCTAAATTAATATGAGTGATATAGAAAAAGTAAAACAATTACGTGAAGCAACTGGTGCTGGATTTAAAGATTGCAATCTTGCAATTAAAGAATCTGGGGGTGACCTAGATAAAGCTGTTGAAATTTTAAGAATTAAAGGGATTTCTAAAGCTTCAAAAAAAATGTCTAGAGATGCTAAAGAAGGTGTTATTGCAACTTCAGGCAATGAAAATAAAATATCAGTTATTGAAATTAATTGTGAAACAGATTTTGTTGCTAAAAATGATGACTTTGTATCTTTTGCAAAAGAACTAAGTGAATTAAACAATCAAAATTCATCTGATTTAGAAAAGCTTAATAAATCAAAAATGACAAATGCTGAAACAGTTGAAGATAGTTTAGTAGCATTAATTGCAAAAATGGGTGAAAAGATAACAGTTGGTAAAGCTAAGACATTTAACCAAATAGGTACCAAAAATTTTAATTATTTGCACACTGTAGTAAAAGATAATCTGTCTAAATTATCGGTTATAGCTTCGCTTGAGACATCAGATGATAGTGATTCAGTTAAAACTTTTGGCAAACAACTTTCAATGCATATTGCAGCGTCAAATCCATTAGCATTGAGTTCAGATTTGATTGATAAAGATCTTCTTCAAAAGGAGCAAGATCTTGTTACAGAAGAGTTAAAAAACTCAGGAAAACCTGAAGAGATTGCACAAAAAATTAGTTTAGGTAAAATGAATAAATTTAAAGAGGAAAATGCTTTGTTAACACAAGCCTGGGTTATGGAGCCTAAAAAGAAAGTGCAAGATATTATAAAAGAACTTAACATACCTGACTTAAAGATTAACAATTTTTTTAGAATCAAAATAGGTGAATAAATGTTTAACAAAACAACATACAGCCAGAAGATGGATAAAACTATTGAGGTTTTTCAAAAAGAATTAACTTCACTAAGAACTGGTAGAGCAAACGCATCAATGTTAGACCTTGTTAAGGTTGATGTATATGGGCAAGCGATGCCTTTAAACCAAATTTCGAGCATAACAACACCAGATGCTAGGACAATCAATATTCAAGTTTGGGATCTTAATAATGTTCCACCTGTTGACACAGCGATAAAAAAATCTGAATTAGGTTTAAATCCTCAAATTGATGGTCAATTAATTAGATTACCTGTCCCAGATTTAAATGAAGAGAGAAGAACAGAGATTAAAAAATTAATTAAATCTATGGGAGAAAAGTGTAAAATCTCAATTAGGAACATAAGAAGAGAAGCTAATGATGATTTAAAAAGTCTAGTTAAAGATAAAGAAATTAGTGAAGATGATGAAAAAATAAATGAAAAAACTATACAAACATTTACCGATGAGCATATTAAAACAATAGATGCAAAAGTAGAATCCAAAGAAAAAGAAATAATGACCATATGAACCCAATTAAACATGTTGCCATCATCATGGATGGAAACGGAAGATGGGGTGTTAAAAATAAAGGTTCAAGAAATAAAGGTCATACAGAAGGTTTAAAAGCTATAGAAGATATAATTAAAGAAAGCCTAAAGCAAAAAATTAACTATCTAACGCTCTACGCTTTTTCCACAGAAAATTGGAAAAGACCCAAAAAAGAAATTAATTTTTTATTGAAAATTTTAGAGAATTTTTTACTAAAAAAAACAAAGAATTTAATTCGAAATGGTATTAAGCTAATTATTATTGGTAATAAAAAAAAATTTTCAATTCAACTTCAAAAAATTATTAAAGATTCTGAAAAAAAAACATCAAATAACCAAAAACTTCAAATTAATTTAGCACTAAATTATGGTTCAAAAGAAGAAATAGTTAATTCTTGTAAAAATTTGTTAAAAAGAAAAAAGCTTATTACGGAGAAAAATATTGAAGACAACATGTATACAAAAAATATACCAAATCCTGAAATACTAATTAGAACAGGAAATACTAATAGACTTAGTAATTTTTTATTATGGCAAATAGCATATACTGAGATTTTTTTTATAAAGAAACTTTGGCCAGAATTTAATACAAAAGATTATAAAAAAATTCTTAATAAATTTAAATTATTAAAAAGAAATTTTGGCTCGGTTTAATATGATTGAATTAAAAAAAAGAATAATTACATCCTTATTTTTAATTATACTTATAATTTTAATGTATATTTACAGTTATGTTTTAATAATAGCTTTAATTATTATTTCCTTAATTGTATGGATAGAGTTTTTTGGATTAATATTGAAAATTTTCCACAAAGACAATTTAAAAAATAAAATATTTAAATTATTTTTTAAGGGAATATCCTTAATCTATATTTGTTTATTGTCATTTATGATTGTTCTTATTTTTTCAAAAGAAAATGATTATAAGTTTTTTACAATTTATTCATTTCTTGTAGCAATCACATCTGATATTGGTGGTATGGTGTTTGGAAGAATTTTTAAAGGTAGAAAGTTAACAAAAATTAGCCCTAAAAAAACAATCTCAGGTGCAATTGGTGCCTTCTTTTTTTCCATATCATTAATATTTATTTTTAATAAAAACTTTGAAAACTATGAGTTTATGAAAGTGTTATTTTTTACAGTTTTTGTTTCATTTATCTCACAAATCGGTGATTTGTTTATTTCGTTTTTAAAACGAAAAGCAAATGTTAAGGATACTAGCGATATTCTTCCAGGACATGGTGGTCTTTTAGATAGAGTCGATGGTATAATCTTTGCTCTACCTTTTGGAATCTTTTTAAGTAGATTTTTATTTTGATATGAAAAAAAAAATAGTCATTTTAGGATCTACTGGGTCTATAGGATTGACTACAATCAAAATTCTTTTAAAGAATAAAAAATTTTTTGACGTTATTCTACTTACAGCAAATAAAAATTATGTAAAATTACTATCACAAGCAAAGAAACTTAAATGTAAAAACATTGTTGTTTTTGATAAAGAAAATTTTTTTAAGGCAAAAATTATAAACAAAAATAAAAATATTAAAATTTTTAACTCTGTTAAGGATTTTTTAAAAAATCATAAATATAAAGCTGACTATACGATGTGCGCTATAAGTGGAATGCCAGGCCTAGAACCGTTAATTGAGATGATTAAAATTACTAAAAATTTAGCTATTGCTAATAAAGAGTCAATAATATGTGCATGGAATTTGATACAAAACAAAATTATAAAATATAATGTTAAATTTATTCCTATAGATTCAGAGCATTTCTCTATTCAATCATTAATAAAAAATAATAAAGATATAGAAATTGATACCATTTATATAACTGCTTCAGGTGGGCCTTTTTTAAAACTTCCAATGTCACAGTTCAAAAATATATCAGTAGAAAAAGCAACCAAACACCCAAACTGGAAAATGGGAAAAAAAATTTCAGTTGATTCTTCGACATTGATGAATAAAGTTTTTGAAGTTATTGAAGCTCAGAGAATTTTCAAATTACCTATATCTAAGTTTAAAATTCTAATACATCCAAAATCTTATTTACACTCTATTGTTAAATTTCATGATGGCACTTCTAAATTGTTAATTCATGATACAAGCATGATGATACCAATTTTTAATTCACTTTTTAATGACGATTCTACTAAAAAATTTAAAAGTAAAAAAATTGATTTAAAAATTATTAATGATTTAAACTTATCAAATGTTAATTCATTAAAGTTTCCAGCTGTTAAATTTCTTAAAATGATACCTAACAATATAAGTTTATTTGAAACAGTTCTTGTAAGTGCAAATGATTGCTTGGTAGATCTTTTTTTGGAAAAAAAAATAAAATATGAGGATATATATAAAAATTTAAAAAAAATTTTAAGATTGAAGGAATTTATGAAACTTAGAACATCCAAACCAAAGAATGTATTACAAATACTTACGTTAAGTAAATATGTAGCTTTAAAAACTAGGTCATTGTGTATATAAGTAGTTTCATGAAAAAATTTATTTTAATATCTATAATAATTATTTCTAATTTTTTTAGCCAACTTAATGCTGAAATAGTTAACAAGATAATCATTAACAACAACGATAGAATATCTTTAGGTACGATAAAAACTTATGGCAACATTGAATTGGGTAAGAATTATTCTGAAGATGATTTAAATCAAGTTTTAAAAAATCTATATAATACTAAATTTTTTAAAGATGTTTCATTTAAAATTGAAAATCAAATTTTAATAATTGATGTAGTGGAAAATAGATTGGTACAGACAGTGAATATTAAAGGTATTAAATCTTCAAATATTCAGGAGGCTATATTAAAAAGTTTATCTCTTAAGGAAAAATCGCCATTTGTGGAATCAGAGATCTCTAAAGATTTAACTAATATTAAAAATTCCTTAATTCAAGAAGGTTATTATTTTTCAAATGTATCAAGTAAGATCATAATGAATGACAATAATACAGTGAATATTATTTTTGATATTGAATTAGGTAAAAAATCTAAAATTTTAATTATTGAATTTACTGGTGATAAGATTTTTAAAGATAAAACTTTACGTACCTTAATCACAACAGAAGAAAATAAATTTTGGAAATTTCTTTCTCGTAAAAAGTATTTAAATCAAAAAAAACTTTTATTAGATGAAAGATTGTTAAGACAATTCTATTTAGATAATGGCTATTACGATGTAAGTGTAAATACCTCTACAGCTACAATTCTAGACAATAATAGTTTTAAACTAACATATAATATTAATGCTGGTAATTTATTTAAAGTTGAAAAAGCTACCCTAGAAATACCCATAGATTATGATGTTTTAAACTTTGCTAAAGTTAAAAAATTACTTAATAAGTTAGAAGGTGATGAATATTCATTTAGTAAACTCTCTAAAATAGTTAAAGAAATAGACAAAATATCATTATCAAGAGAATATGATTTTATTAATGCAAGTATTCTTGAGGAAAAATTAGGTGATAACAAAATTAATATTACTTTTAAAGTAAATGAGTCGGAGAAACTTTATGTTGAGCGCATTAATATTCTTGGCAATAATATAACTGAAGAAAGTGTTATAAGATCTAATTTAGAGGTTGATGAAGGAGATCCATTTAATGAGCTTCTTCAAGCAAAAAGTTTAAATAATTTAAGATCTTTAAATATCTTTAAAACAGTTAAATCTGAAACGATTGATGGATCAGGCCCTTCCACAAAAATTATTAATATTAGTGTTGAAGAAAAACCTACTGGGGAAATTAGCCTAGGTGCTGGATTTGGTTCGAATGGTGGTACTGTTGGTTTTTCAGTTAATGAAAATAATTTTTTAGGAAAAGGTGTGAAATTATCAAGCAGTCTAAGAGTTAGTGCCGACACAGTTAGGGGAAATTTTACAGTCAACAATCCAAACTTCAACTATAGTGGAAGATCTTTAATTGCAAATTTAGAAAGCTCTTTAACAGATAAATTAACAGACAGTGGTTACGAATCATCAAAAACAGGTTTTTCAATTGGAACACGCTTTGAAAAAAATGAAAACCTTTTTCTTAGTCCAAGTTTAACAATTTTTCATGAAAAAATAGACACAAATTCAACTGCTAGTGCCTCTCTTAAAAAACAGGATGGTTCATATTTTGAAAACAAGTTCAATTATACTTTAGACTATGATGTGCGTGATAAAAAATATCAAACGACAGATGGTCTAAGAAGTACTTTTAGTCAATCTATTCCACTAATCTCTGACGATTACTCCTTATCAAATAGTTATGAGATTACTAAATGGCATCAATTTAACAATAATATGATAGCAGATATAAATTTATACGGTAAAATGATTAACTCAGCTAACAACAAAAATGTTAGAGTTTCAAAAAGAGTGAATTTATCTTCTAATAGGTTAAGAGGTTTTGAAACTGGAAAATTAGGTCCCAAAGATGGCAAAGATTATGTAGGAGGAAATTATGCTGCTGCCTTAAACGTTAGCACAACATTACCAATGTTTCTTCAAAACTTTGAAAGTATTGATTTAAAATACTTTATTGATGCCGGCAATGTCTGGGGTGTTGATTATTCTGATACTGTTGACAATACAAATACTATTAGATCTTCGACAGGTTTAGCTATCAATTGGTTAACACCCATTGGACCTATGAATTTTGCTCTTATTCAAAACATATCAAAAGCTAGCACCGATAAAGTAGAGACTTTTCAGTTTAATATAGGAACATCATTTTAATTATGAAATCTTTACTTTTTATACTTATACTATCATTAATTTTATTTACTACAAACTCTGTCTATGCAAATGATTTAAAGATCGTTTATATAGACACAGATAAAATCTTAAATGTGTCAAATGCTGGAAAAGATATAAAAAAACAATTAGATCTCATTAATAAAAAAAATATTTCTAAATTTAATCAAATAGAAAAAGAATTGGTTGAAGAAGATAAAAAAATATCTCAACAAAAAAATATTCTTTCGAAAGAAGAACTGGAGAAAAAGATTAAGGAGTTTAAAAAAAAAGCTATTAAACTTAATAATGATGTAAAAAATAATAAGAATGATTTAATCAAAAAAAATAAAAATGCTACAGAAAAGATTTTAAGTTCTTTAAACTCAATTCTATCTGACTATGCATCAAAAAATTCAATCCAGATTATTCTTCAGAAAAGACACATAGCTATAGGTAGAGACGATTTAGATATAACTAGTGAAATTTTAGATACAATCAATGTAAAGATTAAAAATATCAAATTACAATAATTATGAATAACACTTTAAGCAAAAAAGAAATAATTGAATTATTACCTCATAGAGAGCCGATGCTGCTTATAGATGGGTTAATTAATATTAAAAAATTATTTTCTGCAACAGCAATTGTTAATGTTAAGAAAGATAGTTTTTTTGTGCAAGGACATTTTCCTGGCAACCCAGTTATGCCGGGAGTTTTGATTGTTGAAGCTTTTGGACAAGCAGCGGCTGCTCTTACTGCCCATGGAATTGATAAAGAAACTTATGAAAACAAACTTGTTTTTTTAATGGGTATCGAGAAAGCAAGATTTAGAAACCCTGTTATTCCCGATTGTAAACTTGAACTAAATATAGAGGCAATTAGATCACATGGAAGAGTATGGAAGTACAAAGGTGAGGCCTTTGTTGAGGGAAAAAAAATGGCTGATGCTATATGGTCAGCATCTATTGTTGATAGAAAATAATCAGTAATAATTCTTGATAAGTAAATCTTTATAATTTTGATAAAAACTTTATCAACGATGAATCCATTTTTTGAAAATAAAGGTCCCATAAAAATTAATGATATTTTGGATTACGCAAATATTAATAATAAATTTAAATATACAGGAACAAAAATTTTTGATGTTAAGGATCTTGTTACATCATCAAATAAAGATCTTACTTTTTTTCATTCAAAAAAATATGAAACAGTAGCTTCAAGTACTAAAGCAGCTTATTGCATAACAACAAAACAATTATCAAAAATATTACCAAAAAATTGTATGCCTATAGAGGTTGATAATGTTCTAATCTCAACGGCAATGATTACTAAGTTTTTTTATCCAGATGCGGTTACTGATGACTTTGATGCTCAAACTGAAAATATTGAAAAAACTCCTTTTAACAAAAGTGTAAAGCATGGTCTAAATATATTGATAGGAAAAAATGTTAAAATTGGGTCTAATACTTTAATAGGTCATAATTCTATAATTGAAAGTAATGTTGTTATTGGTGATAATTGCTCAATCGGATCTAATGTGATTATCAGAAATACTTTAATTAAAAATAATGTTTCTATTTTAGACGGATGTATAATTGGAAAAAAAGGTTTTGGTTTTTTTCCAAATAATAATGGAAATATTAGATACCCACATATAGGAATTGTAATAATAGAAGATGATTGTGAAATAGGGTGTGGTTCTACGATTGATAGAGGCTCCCTATCTAATACTGTTATTGGAAAAAATACTTTCTTAGATAATCAAGTTCATATAGCTCACAATAATAAAATTGGAGAAAATTGTATTATTGCTGGTCAAGTAGGGTTTGCTGGAAGTTCTACATTAGGAAATAATGTAATGATTGGTGGCCAAGCAGGAATATCAGGGCACCTAAAAGTTGGAAGTAATGTACAAATAGGTGGTGGTTCAGGCGTTATTAAGAATATTCCAGATAATTCTAAAGTAATGGGTTACCCTGCAAAAAATTTAAAAAATTTTATTAAGGATAACAAATGATTCATGAAACTGCAATTATAGACCAAAAGACCAAAATTTCTTCAAATGTCTCTATAGGGCCTTACACTGTAATAGGTCCAGATGTTGAAATTGGTGAAAATACAATTATTCATTCTCATGTAAATATTGCAGGACATACAAAAATCGGTAAAAGAAATAAGATTTATCCATTTGCTTCTATTGGTAATGATCCTCAAGATTTAAAATATAATGATGAAAAAACTAAATTAATTATTGGTGATGAAAATATTATTAGGGAATATGTCACAATAAACCCTGGAACTGTAAATGATGGTGGAAAAACAATCATAGGAAATAACTGTCTTTTTATGATTTCATCACATGTAGCACATGATTGTTTAGTTGGAAATAATGTAATTATTGCAAATAATGTACCTTTAGGTGGGCATGTTATTATAGATGATAATGTTGTTATAGGGGGCAACTCAGCAGTTCAACAATTCACTAGAATTGGAAAGATGGCAATGATTGGAGGAATGACAGGTGTATTGCACGATGTGATACCTTACGGTCTATCAACTGGAAACAGAAACTCTTTACAAGGATTAAATTTGATAGGGTTAAGAAGGGCAAAGTTTGAAAATAAAGAAATTTTAGGATTGAGTGAAGCTTATAAAAATATTTTTTCTACTAAAAATCTAACAGAAAATATTAGTAAATTAAATGGCTCTTTTAAAGATAACGTGTTGGTAAAAGAAGTAATTGAATTTATTACAAAAGATAAAAAAAGATCTATTTGCACACCATTTTCATAAGATGATAGGATTAATTTTCGGTGATACAGATTTTCCAAAAGAAATTCTTAAGACAGTTAAGAAAAAAAATATCGATTATCTGATAATAGATTTATCAAAATCAAAAAAATTTAAAAAAGACAAAAAATCCTATTCAGTTTCCATTGGCCAATTTGGAAAAATAATTAATATTTTGAAGGAAAATAACTGTAAAAAAGTTTTATTCGCTGGTAAAGTAAATAAACCTAATTTTTCTAAATTAAAATTAGATTTCAAAGGTATATTTTATGTACCAAGAGTAATTAAAGCATCAAAAATTGGAGATGCAGCAATTCTAAAAGAAATTATAAAAATATTAGCTAATAATAAAATTAAAACTGAAAATTCATTGAAATTTAACTCAGAACTAACTCTTAAAAAAGGAAACTATTCAAAGATCAAACCTAATAATCAAGACCAACTAGATATAAAGATAGCAATTAAAGCTCTAAATAATTTAGGACAATATAGTTATAGTCAAGGTGTTGTTGTGAGAAATAAAAAAGTTGTTTCAGTTGAGGGAAAAGATGGAACTGAAAAAATGCTCAAACAAAGCAAAAGTATAAAATTCAGAAATAATGGAGTTTTAGTTAAGTTACCAAAAAAAAAGCAAGATCTTAGAGTCGACTTGCCAACTATTGGTTTAAAAACTTTAAAGCAATGTAAAACAGCTGGATTAAGAGGAATAGTTATAAAAAGTAAACAAAATGTTTTTTTAGATAAAAACAAATGCATTAACTTTGCTAATAATAACAAAATGTTCATTACTGCCAAATGAAAAAAATATTTATTTTAACTGGCGAACCTTCTGGAGATAAATTAGCTTCTAAAGTAATTTCCAAACTTATTAATAATAATTCTAATATTGAATATTCATGTGTTGGAGGCACTCATTTAAATTCATTAGGTATTAAATCAATTTTTGAACTTAAAGAGATAACCTATATTGGCTTCACTAGTGTTTTGTTAAATATTTTTAAAATTAAAAGTAAAATAAATAAAACAGTTGATGCAATATTAAAATTTAACCCAGATATCTTATTTAGTGTTGATAGTCCTGAATTTACTTTGAGAGTTGCAGAAAAAGTAAAAAAAATGAATAAAAAGATTAAAACTATTCATTATGTTGCTCCACAAGTATGGGTTTGGAGGGAGGGCAGAGTTAAAAAATTTAAAAATTTTCTAGATCATGTTTTGCTTTTATTTGATTTTGAAAAAAAATATTTTGATAAAGAAAATATTCCTAATACTTTTGTTGGTCACCCTTTACTAGAACATGAAATAAAAAACAAAACAGATTTATCAAATATCATATCTATTGATAAAAAGATTATTTCACTATTTTCTGGTAGTAGATCTTCTGAAATAAATTTACTTTTACCTATTTTAATTAGTTTTATTAATTTAATGAATTCAAATTTTGACGATTATCTTTTTGTTTTTCATGCCACAAATGAAAATAAAAGTCAGATCATTGAAAAAATTAAAATTTCTAATTTACAAAATGTTGAGGTTATTTCTGATGAAAATATTAAGAGACAAATATTAGATAAATCCATTTTTGCTGTTTCAAAATCTGGAACAGTCTCCCTTGAAATTTGCAATGCTAAAGTGCCATCTTTAATAATTTATAAAATGAATTTTTTAAATTTTTTAATAGTTAGATTATTAGTAAAAATTAAATATGCAAATATAATCAATATAATTAACAATAAAGAAGTCATTCCTGAATTAATTCAAAAAAAATGTAATGCAAAAGAAATTTATAATTTAGTTGTTTATTTTCTAAACAATCCTGAAATGATGAAACGACAAATTAATGATTGTGAAAAAACTTTAATTCAAATTAGATCAAAAACTTCATCTTCTGATGAAGCTTCTTTGGTATTAACTAAGTTTCTTGTTATTTAATCTTTTTATTACCTCTTCTTTACCTAAAGATGTAATAATATCATAAATACCTGGCCCAAACTTAGAACCTGTTAAAGCTATCCTAAGTGGCTGTCCAACTCCTTTAAAGTTCGTATCATTTGTTTTGATAAGCTTATTAACAATAGGTTCTAGAGTTTCTTTGCTTAGTATATCTACTATTTCTAATTGATTATTAAAATCTGAAATAACTTTTTTTGCCTTATCATCAATTAATTTTATATCGTGTTGAAGAAATGACACATCATCTAAGATTATGTATTGTCCATTGTTATATATATCCTCCAAAGTTTTAGCTTTATTTTTTAAAAAAGTTAATGAATTTTTAATCTTATCTATTTTATCAGATTTAATTTCAGTTTTAAATAATTTGCAGTACTCGATGAATTGATCAAACAATTCTTTTTCACCCATATTTTTTATGTAGTGTTCATTCATCGATAAAATTCTATTCATATCTAATTTAGACGGAGATTTACCAATTCCCTCTAAATTAAAATGTTTTATACTTTCATTTAAAGTAAATATTTCTTTATCTTCAAAAGACCACCCAAGTCTTAAAAGATAATTCCTTAGTGCATCAGGCATTATTCCAATTTTAGAATAATCATCTAATGTTGAGGCATTATCTCTTTTTGATAGTTTTTTACCCTCTATAGTATGAATGAGAGGAATATGTGCGAACTGTGGTAACACCCATTTCATAGCTATATATATCTGCATTTGTTTGAAAGTATTGATCTTATGATCATCTCCTCTAATAATGTGGCTCATGTTCATCTGATGATCATCAACGGTTGCTGAAAGATTATATGTAGGAGTTGCATCATTTCTTAAAATTATGAAATCTTCAATCGTGCTATTATCAATTTCAACATCACCTTGAACTAAATCTTTCAATATAGACGTTCCTTCAATTTTACTCTTAAATCTGATTACAGGCTTTATATCCTTGGGAGCATCAGTTTCTGCACGATCTCTCCATTCTCTATTATAAATATAAGGAAGTTTTTTTTGTCTAGCTCTTTTTTTTTGTTCTTCAATTTCTTCACTTGAGCAATAGCATTTATAAGCATTTCCATTTTTAAGTAATTCATTTGCAACTTTTATATGATCGTCAATTTTTGTTGATTGGATATATTCATCACCATCATGCTCTATACCTATCCATTTCAATGATTTTATAATTTGAAACTTGTGCTCGTCTTTGGATCTTTCTTTATCAGTATCTTCAATTCTTAGGTGAAAAGTACCATTTTTATTTTTTGAATATAGCCAATTAAACAAAGCCGTTCTTACACCCCCAATATGTAGGGCTCCAGTTGGAGAGGGAGCAAATCTTGTTGCTACTTTAGACATTGAGATTGTTTAGACTATTTTTTTAGAAGTTTCTATATAAAGATACTAAAACTCCCTGAACTTTAACTCTATCTGGACCAAATATCTTAGTTTCATAGTTTCTATTAGCACTTTCAAGTGCAACTGTTTTGCCTTTTCTTCTAATTCTTTTCAACATAGCCTCATGTTCATCTATCAAAGCTACAACAATTTTACCGTTATCAGCTGTATCTGATCTTTTGATTATGACTGTGTCACCTTCATTAATTCCAGCTTCGATCATTGAGTCACCTTGAACTTTAAGACCAAAATATTGCCCATTTTTTTCAAGATTGCTTGGAAGAGGTATTCTAGAAACTTCATTTTGTATTGCCTCTACAGGTGTTCCTGCAGCTATACTACCTAGCACAGGTATTTCCATCTCATTTATTTTAACGTCTTCTGTATCTAGACCACCCTTGATAACGCTAGGTGAAAAGTTATTGTAAATATCATTGGCAGAAGCTGTTTCGGGAAGCTTTATAACCTCTAAAGCTCTTGCTTTATGGGCCAATCTTCTAATAAAGCCTCTTTCTTCTAATGCACTAATTAATCTGTGAATTCCTGATTTAGATTTTAAATTTAAGGAATCTTTCATTTCTTCGTAAGAAGGAGATACACCAGAAGCTCTCAACTTTTTGTTGATGAATAAAAGCAGGTTTTTTTGTTTTTTAGTTAACATAAGAACAAATAAAGTACAAAATCTGTTCTACTAGTGTTCTTCTTAATCAGCAATAGCTAAAAAGCATTTAAAATAAGGCTTTATTTGACTAAAGAACTGAAAAAATTGAGTTTTTATCTAAATTTTTTAAAAGTGATTCACCAATTAAAAAAGTTTTTATTTTTGTTTTGCTCTCTAAAGAAAGAAGTTCTTCTTTTGTTTTAATTCCACTTTCAGAAATTAAAGGAGAAGAGTGATTGTTTAATATGTTATAGATATCATAAGTTGTATTAAGATCTGTTTTTAAAGTTTTAAGATTTCTATTATTTATTCCAATTAATGCTTCTTTGAAGTTAAGAGCTTTCTTGGCTTCTTCAGCTGTATGCACTTCAACAATTATTGACATATTAAGTTTCAGAGCCTCTTCATACAATTCACTAGCAAGGTCATCAGAAACACCAGCTAATATAATTAATATTGCATCTGCACCATAACTTTTTGCAAGAGTCACTTGAAACTTATCAATAAAAAAATCTTTACACAAAACAGGTAAGTTTATTTTTTCTTTCACTTCACTAATATCACTTAGCTTACCCAAAAAAAAATCTTCCTCTGTAAGAATGGACAAGCATGTTGCTTTATTATTATTGTAGATTTTTGCTATTTCAATAGGGTTATAGTTTTCCATTATAATACCAGCAGAGGGGCTTGCTTTTTTTATTTCTGCAATTAAAGAAATTTTATTATTATCAATATTGTTTTTGATTTTGTCTTTAAAGTTAATAAATGTTTTATCTTGATCTATTTTTTCATTTAAAGCATTTAATGAAATTGATTTTTTTAATAAATTAATTTTTTTAACTTTTTTTTTAATAATTTCTTTTAGTACGTCTTTAGACATTTTGAATTTCCTTTAAGTGGTTGTATGTTTTTCCTGATAAAATATGTTTTCTTGCTTCATTATAAGCATCAATAAAGATTGAATGCTTTTCTGAAACAATAAGGCCTGCTGCAGCATTTAAACAAACAGCTTTTGAAAAATCGTTATCCTCCCCTTTAAATATATCCAGCATTTTATTCGCATTAAATTTTGCATCGTCGCCAAGTAAATCTTCAAATTTATTTGCACCTATATCTAGTTTTATAGGGTCAATTAATATTTCAGAAATTTCACCATTTTTTAATTGAACAACATTAGTTTTTGAGTAGGGTGATATTTCATCCAATCCATCTTCACTATTTACAATCCAGGCAAATTTAATATTCAAATTACTTAAAGCACTAGCAAAAATTATTAATAGCTTTTTATCAAAAACACCAACTACCTGTCTTTCAACTAGGGCAGGGCTACTTAAAGGACCAATCATATTAAAAATTGTTCTTTTGCCTATCCTTTTTCTAGTTGGTCCTACAAATCTCATTGCACTGTGATAATTGGGTGCAAACATAAAACCAAAGTTTTTTTTTTTTATTTGCCCCTCAATGTCTTTTGGTTCTAAATTTATCTTTATGTTTAAAGCTTCTAAAACGTCACCAGAACCACATTTAGAGGAAACAGCCTTATTGCCATGTTTTGCTACTTTAATGCCCATACTAGATAGAAGTAGCGCTGAAGCAGTCGAGATATTGAGTGTATTCATACCGTCTCCACCTGTTCCACAGGTATCAATACAATCTTTAACATTAACTCTTTTAGATTTATTTCTTAGCACATAAACGCCTCCAGCAATTTCATCTGAGACCTCACCTTTAGCCGAAAGTAAAGTTAAAAAATCAAATATTTCTTCATCCGAGGCTTTACCATTCATTAGTATTTCAAAAGCATTTTTGCTTTCATTAAATGATAAGTCTTGGTTATTTCTTAATTTATCGGTGAAAATTTTCATTTGTTTTTGTAATTAATAAAATTTTTTAATATTTTAATTCCAATGATAGTTTTTATACTTTCAGGGTGAAATTGAACACCATGTATATTATATTCTTTATGCATTATACCCATGATAACTCCATCTTTTGTTTCTGCAGTAATTGTAAGTTGATCAGATAACGTTTTTTTATCAACTATAAGACTATGGTATCTTGTAGCTTCAAATTTAGAGGGAAGATTTTTAAGAATACCTATTTTTTTTGATTTTATGACGCTAGTTTTCCCATGCATTAACTTATTTGTTTGAATAATCTTAGAACCAAAAACTTGACCAATAATTTGATGACCTAAACACACACCAAGAATAGGTATCTTTTTATAAAGTTCTTTTACTATTTTAATGCAATTCCCTGATTGATTTGGATTACCAGGTCCAGGTGATATAATAATTTTGTCATATTTATTGTTTATTATTTGTTTGTGAGTAATTTCATCATTTCTAATTACATCAACTGTAATACCAAGAGATGATACATAGTGATATAAGTTAAATGTAAAACTATCATAATTATCTATTAATATAATTTTCATTATTTTAATGCATTCATTAAAGCTTTTGCTTTATTTATAGTTTCTTCGTATTCTTTAATTGGATTACTATCAGCTACTATGCCTGCACCAGCTTGAACGTAGAATTTTTTGTTTTTTGCAACAGCAGTTCTTAACGCAATGCACGTATCAAATTCACCATTTGCAGAAAAATAACCTATACCTCCTGCATAGACTTTTCTTTTAGTTGTTTCTAGTTCATCAATAATTTCCATGGCTCTAATTTTAGGTGCACCCGAAACAGTCCCTGCAGGAAATCCAGCAAGTAATGATTTAAATTTTGAAAACTTCTTATTGTAAACGCCTATCACATTAGAGACGATATGCATTACATGTGAGTATTTTTCGATCATAAAACTTTCTGTCACTTTAACAGTTCCTATTTTGGAAACTTTACCAGCATCATTTCTCCCTAAATCAAGTAACATTAAATGTTCAGAAAGTTCTTTTTTATCTTTAAGTAAATCTTTTGCAAAAAAATTATCTTGTCTTAAATTTTTACCTCTAGGTCTAGTTCCAGCAATTGGCCTAACAGTAATTTTGTTATCCCTTAGTCTAACTAAGATTTCTGGACTAGCTCCTATTATCTGAAAATCTTCAAAATTAAAAAAATACATAAAGGGAGAAGGGTTAGTAATTCTCAGTTTTTTATAAATTTCTAAGGGTGTTTTGGATAATTTAGCTTCAAATCTTTGACTTAAGACGACTTGAAAAATATCTCCAATTTTTATGTATTTTTTTGCTTCATTAACCATTCTTAAAAACTTATTTTTTGAAGTGTTTGATTTAACCTTAATATTAGTTGTTATATTACTATTAGAATTATTTTTTATAAGAGAGGCCTTTATTAATAGGTCATTAATTTCATTCTCAATTTTAAAATATTTTTTTTTATAATTTAGAATCTTTTCATCATTGAAAATATTAATAATATAGAAAATCTTTTTTTTTAAGTTATCGTGAATAACTAATGTTCTTGGTCTTAAAAGTCTAACGTCAGGTAGCTTTAAATCATCCTTACATTTATTGGGAATTTTTTCGACATATCTAATAGAGTCGTAAGAAAAATACCCTGATATTAAAGAACAAATTGGTGGTAGACCTACGGGTGTTTTAAACTTAAATTCTTCTATTATCTCTTCTATGATTTTCTCTGGAGCACCTTTTATTTTTTTTTTAATATTATTGGTAGTTAAGTAAGAGTTTTTATTATTAAATTCCCAAATTTTATCTGGGTTTTTTCCAAAGATGGTATACCTCCCTCTTATCTTGCCTTTCTCAACTGATTCAAAAATAAAACTATTTTTTTCACATAGAAAATTATCAATTAAGTTTAAAACTTCCTGATCATTTCGTACCTTCTGAGAAGTATATATGATTTGATTTTTGTTTCTTGAGTGTTGAAACTTAAAATCTTTAAAGTTTCGATTAAGCATCATCTAAAGTAATTTTTTACCCTATCAAGAGTTTTTTCATTAACTATTACCTTATATTTATTGTTTAAAAGGTAATCATATGATTTTAATATTCCGTTTCTATTTTCTGCACTCGCTTCGTTAGAGATTGTATTAAATATGTTTGAATCTGGAGAAATTTCAGTATCCTCATGCTTCATAACCTTAGCTATGAATATATTGTCTTCTCTATCAGCAATTAGAGTAAATGTGTTAATTGGTAGTGTATATAAAATTTTAACAGAATTATTTTCAAATTTATTAATGTCCTTAATTGAATTTAATTGAGTTTTTTCAACTTCACCATTCCCAAGTTTATCAAATGATGCTTGGTTAAATTCATTTTTATCTAATTGGTTTAGTATATCTTTATTAAATTCAAATTTTTCTTTTTGATATAGAAGGTTTGTTATTTGTTTTACAAATCTTTCATCATTTAAATTAGGTAATTTTTGAATAACATTATCGATTTGATAAAAGATGAATGTTCCATTGTCTTCAAGTATTTCAATCTCATCTTTTCTAGAATTATAAATTTTATTTTCAATTGTCTCTTTATTTTCTAAATTAATATAATCTTTTTTTGTAATCACATTGACATTTAATTCATTTGTAATTATCTTAAAATCTATGTTTTTAGATATCTTGTTGTCAATTTCATCAATTGCATCAAAAAAAGCCTGATTAAACTCATCTACACCCAATAAGTTTTTAGGCGTTATTATCACATAAGAAAAATCAATATAATCTTGCCTAAGTTTTTCTGAATTTTCATCAATAAAAATTTTAATTTCCTGATTGGTAAATTCATCTACTTTTTTATAAAATCTATTTAATTTAATAAATTCAATATCTAATTTTCTATTGT
>Ga0307995_1000967_pt1 | contig 18601 bp, 28 predicted proteins | sample EllFjometagen262_FD_203132 | JGI IMG/M metagenome (GOLD analysis project Ga0307995, IMG submission 203132) | Marine microbial communities from Ellis Fjord, Antarctic Ocean - #262 | ecosystem: Environmental > Aquatic > Marine > Unclassified | place: Southern Ocean | collected 2014-11-02
ACGAGCGAGCTATAGAGCTCGATGACAAAATGTATTCGGCGAATAGTTATAGAGCTAGCGGGCAAGAGCAGCAGGCTGAATTGATTGAGGCGGAAGTCGAATCGTTCCGAAATCAAAATCCTACTACCATTCCGCTCTAGCAGAGAGCAGTATTGCGGCAGGCGATCTTGATGAGGCGATGGGTCATTTGCAGACAGCGATTGCGCACAAACACAACGAGCAGTTCTTCTATCATCAATTGGCGATAGTGAATCAGCAGTTGGGTGATAGGGAAGCCGTGATCGAGAATCTGATCAGGGCGCGTCGTTACGCACGTGGCTCGGAGAAGGCTCGGTTTTCCGGAAAGCTAAAGACGCTAGAAGAATTCGCCGTTCTTAATAGGTAGGCCGACTGTCTTTTTACTCGACGGCTTTTTCGACAGCCTGCTTGAAAGCATCTCGAGCAAGATTCCGTTCTAGGTAGTCATTCAGGCTCGCGTAGGAATCCAGCAGACCTAGGCGCTTAGCAAGAGAAACAACATAGGTCACGCCAAAATCGGCCGCCGTAAATTTGTCGCCCAAAATATATTCATTGTCGCCTAACTGATTCTCTATGTGGCTGAGATGTAAAGCTGTTTCTCGTTCGCTGTAGGGAGTCAAAGTGACATGAGGCTCCTTCGAGCGCAGTAGAAGCATCTTGACGAGTAGAGGGCAGAACACCGAGCCTTCTGGATAGTGCAGCCACTGAGTGAAGTTTGCCCAGTTGGCAATATCCTCTCTTGGCGGTGAGAACTTATTCGCGGTATCAAATTTCTCCAGCAGGTAAGTCGTGATTGCGCTGGACTCAGAGAGCAAAAGATCGCCGTCTTCCATTACTGGAGACTTTCCGAGTGGATGAACTGCCTTTAGCTCGGCAGGGGCGAGAAATGTTTCCGGATTCCTGTGGTAAACTTTGATACCGTATTCAATCCCAAACTCTTCCAGCTGCCACACAGTAAAAAGCGAGCGGCCGATACGTAGATGGTGAAGTAAAATCATTCTGAGTATCCTGATCTATTGCTTTGCTTGGGGGCAGATGGTCTCATGTTGCGTCATCCTGCGCCATGTCGGGGGAAGCGTTAATTAACTAGATTGCCTGCTAGGCAACGCATAGAAATATGAAAAGCCCCGAATCCATAAGTTATAGCTACCTACTCGAAAAAGCCTGGCCCATCATTCTGGCTAACGCCGCCGTGCCTCTGCTCGGTCTCGTCGATACCGCAGTGATTGGCAACGTTGGCAGCGTAACCGACTTGGGTGCGATAGCATTTGGGGCGCTGATATTCTCCTTCGTCTATTGGAGCTTCGGCTTCTTGCGCATGGGTACCACGGGTTCGGTCGCGCAAGCCTTGGGTGCAGATGATCAGATTGAAATTCGCGCGATACTGGGCAGAGCGCTTGTGTTAGCAGTAGGCCTAGGCCTACTGCTGATAATGCTGCAGTGGCCGATTCGGCTTATGGCTCTGTCTTTGCTAGATGGCAGCGCCCCCGTTGAAGAAGTCACACAGCAGTACTTCAGTATTCGTATATGGGGGGCACCTGCTACCCTCGCCACATTTGCCTTGATGGGGGTTTTGATAGGTTTAGGCAATAGCCGTCAGCTGCTGCTCGTACAGCTATTCCTCAATGGGCTCAATATTGCTCTCGATATCTATTTTGCGGGAGTTCTTGACTGGGGTGCTGCGGGTATTGCATTAGGCACTATCATCGCGGAATGGTCTGCCGTGATATTCGCGATCTGGCTTATCGTGCGTGAGTTAAATTCTCGTCGTACGCCTGGCAGCGAATTCTGGCCGCGATCTCGCTTGTTAGATGTCGCCTCGCTTAGGAAGATGCTTGCAGCGAATAGAGACATCATGATTCGCACGCTGTTGCTGGTTTTCTCCTTCGGTTTCTTCATTAATCAGAGTGCGCAGTTTGGCGATGTCGTGCTCGCCGCAAATCATATTTTGTTGCAGCTGATCTCTTTCGCCGCCTTCTTTCTCGACGGCTATGCGTTCGTCGTCGAATCTCTGGTTGGGTCTTCTGTGGGTGCGAAGCGTCGAGACTCATTCGATATCGCGGTGAAGCGTTCGAGTATACTCGCTCTAGTGACGGCCACGGTATTGGCACTGCTGCTTCTACTATTTGGCAATGTTGCAGTGTCTCTTCTGACCGACATCGAACTCGTTCAAGATGCGGCGCGCAGTTCAGTGTTTCTGGCGGCGATTTACATCTTCTTTTCTTTTGCCGCCTTCCAGTTGGACGGTATTTTTATCGGTGCTTCGTTTACTCGTCAGATGCGCAATGCAGCCTTTCTCTCCATCGCTGTTTTCCTGCTTGCATGGTGGATACTGATGGATAGGTTTGGGGTGAACGGGCTGTGGTGGGCGATGATTATCTATGTGGCGGCCCGAGCCGATGCGCTACTGCTATTCTATCCTGCGCTCAGGAGGTCGATCGATGCCTAGGGTCCTCATAGATCACTAGTTTAAAAACTTGTCGTGGTCATCGGGCAGCATGTGAGGATCGAGGTGCAGCTTGTGCAGGCGCATGCCGTGTAGCTCTGCGGTGCCTTGAGACCGCGCCTCTCCGGTTGATGTGAACTCGAAGCTATAGCGTCTTCTCAGTCTCATTAAGCCTTCGCTGTCCCGCACCGGCCAGACCCCCTTCAAGACCATAGTCTGATCCAATAGTTGTAGGTTCTGTTCTTTACAAAGTCTGTACACGTGGGTCATGGCGAGGCTCTTGACCTTGTCGCCACCCCACCAGAAGGCGACGAAGGCCGCGATAATAGTACTCCAGATGAGAAAAGACAGACTCACAGTAGGTTCCATTCGTGTAGAAAGAGGGGCCCGAGTTGGGTAGGCCTAGATTAGCCGCTTAGTCTGACTAAATACACAGACAATTAGTCACTCGTAGACTTCGCAGCGTGCTCTGTGTAGCGCTTTATCTGAGGTGCGAGAATTTCTAATGCGGTCTGATTACAAGGTGGCATTTCGGCATCGCTGATCTGTAGAGGAGTTACGCGGTCTCCCCAGCGAATGAGGGCAGCTCCCCAGGTAAGTCCGGCACCGAAGGTGGCAGACAGCACATAATCTCCAGGTTTAATTCTGTCTTCTTCCAGAGCCTCGGTGAGTGCAACTGGAATGGTACCTGCAGAGGTATTGCCGTATTTGTGAACATTGACGAATACTTTTTCTTGAGGGATGCCTACCCGCTTCGCGAGGGCATCGAGGATTCGCTTGTTCGCTTGATGGGGTACGACTAGATTCACTTCATCGAGGCTCACGCCGGTCTCTTCAAGAACGTCGAGGCAGGCTTGAGACATTGCTTTTACTGCGCGCTTGAAGACTTCCTGTCCTTCGAAGTTCCATCCGACATATAAGAACTCGTCGCTGAGTCGGCTATAGGCCGAGCCGAGATTAGTAATCTGAATGGCGTATTTTGCATCGGCCTCACAACCGATCTTGGCTGCCAGCAGCCCGACTTCTTTGTCGGTAGCCTCGATGACCACTGCGCCACATGCATCACCAAATAGAACAGCAACGTCTCTTTGGGCCCAGTTCATGTAATGCGATATAAACTCACCGCCGATAACCAATACTTTCTTGTGAGCGCCGGTGCGAATAAGGTTGGTACCGATGTGCAGACCGTAGAGGAAGCCCGTGCAGGCAGAGTTAATGTCGATCGATGCGGCGTTTCGGGCGCCAATGGCATCTTGAACCAGTGAGGCAGTGTTAGGGCAGAGGCTGTCGTTTGTAAGGCTCCCGAGCAGGATGAGATCCAGCTCCATTGGGTCCATGTCAGCTGCCGCTAGGGCGTGCTTCGCCGCCACAATCGCCATGTCTGAAAAGTTTGTATGGCAGATGCGACGCTCGCGGATGCCGGTTCTGGAGGCGATCCATTCGTCGGAGGTGTCGATGAATGTGGCGAGATCATCATTGCTGAGCACCGCAGGTGGTACACATTTTCCCCATCCGGTAATCTCAGCGTGCTTCATGGTGATTCTCCAATCTCTCGATTCCTATTAAATCGATTCTCTTAGGCCTAATTGGCAAAGAGTAAATTATTTTGAAATAGATTCGGCTAAAGCCTTTCTTGTTATATTGACCGCTGGAAATTAATCTTTAAGCCTGTTTCAATATGTTGTTTCATTGTGTTGAATATGGGGAGGCAGCGTGCCAAAGTTGCTTGAAGCATACTTCATTTAAACAGGCCATGATAGCGCTACAGCCCAATGAGTGGGAAGCTTCCAGCACTTTAACTATAGAATGAGAAAGTCGTCACACACGCACAAGGAAACTAACTTGCACTGCTCGCTTAAAATATTCACCTACATACTTTTACTGCTTCCGGCCCTCGCTCTGGCCGATTTCGATCACAATGAGTGGGACGGTCTGCTTCGAGAGCATGTAAGAGTTCTTGATGATGGAATCGCCACACAGGTTGATTATTCGGGAATGGCAGCAGATCGGGCAGTCCTGAAAGCCTACCTAGCAGAGGTCGCTACGGTGCCGCGCAGCACCTTCGAAAGCTGGTCGACGCCTGCTCAGCTAGCCTTTCTGATCAACGTCTACAATGCTTGCACTGTCGACGTGATCCTGGAGGAATACCCCAATATCGATTCCATTCGTGATATCGGCTTCTTCTTATCCTCTGCCTGGAATCAGAAATTTGCCAACTTGTTCGGTGAGCCGGTAACCCTCGATGAGATCGAGCACGGCATGATCCGAGGCTGGGGTCGCTATCAGGAGCCTAGGATTCACTTTGTCGTTAATTGCGCAGCGATAGGCTGTCCTGCACTTCGTGCCGAGGCCTTCGTAAGTGATAAGCTGGAGATGCAGTTGGAAGACAGCACGAAACAGTTTCTGTCCGATCGCAGTCGTAACTACTATGACAATGGACGCATGTATATTTCGAGCATCTTCGATTGGTATGAAGAAGATTTCGAGAAGGGCTGGGGTGGCATTGATTCGGTGGCCGAATTCTTGGCTGGGTATGCGGCTGAGCTAGACGTAGATATGGCAACAGCGAATCAGCTAAGAGCCGATGATGTTCGCATTCGTCATCTCAGATATGACTGGAGTCTGAACGATACCCAGTGAGTGCCGGGGGAGGGTGACTCCAATCCTGATTATGATAAACTCGTCGGCGGAAGAGTATCATCCCCGGTGGGGTGCCCGGACTTCAAACCCGGTGAAGTCTGTTAATGACAGGCTTGGTGGGTTCGACTCCTGCCTCTTCCGCCAAACCACTATTCAATACCTGCCGTTACTGACCACTGTTTTCAGAAAACCTCTTTATTTAAGGTGATTTAGCAATCATTAAGGTTCAACAAGACTTCCCTAGAGCAAAATATTTAAGTAACATCTGTAGTAACACTGGATAAACCCTGTAGTGAGATGTTACTAATGCCAAGGAATGTTAAACCATTAACGGATACACAGTTACGGAGTGCTAAGCCGAGAGCGAAGGAATACAGCCTTGCAGACGGTCGCGGGTTGTACTTTAGAGTTAAGCCGAATGGTGCGAGAACGTGGGTGTTTAACTATTACAAACCCCATACAAAAATCAGGACCAACCTAGGTCTTGGCGTTTATCCAGATGTATCGCTCAAAGCTGCGAGGGATACTCGACAAAAGCATTTGAGTCTTCTTGCGGATAATGTCGACCCTGCAACCTATCTAAAAAATAGAAACAACGAGGCTGTACAAGCCTCATCCAATACCCTTCAGAAAGTAATGGAAGCTTGGCTCGCGACAAGGGCCGAGATTACCCCTCGTTATGCAAGAGATATAAAAAGCTCGTTGATGACACATGTCATGCCGGTTCTTGGCGATGTGGCTGTCGGAGAAATTACGCCAGTGATGGCCATTGATGCAATTAAGCCGTTAGCTACTCAGGGTAAGCTTGAGACTGTCTCAAGAATATGTGCGAGGTTGGTTCGGATAATGACGTTCGCAAAAAATACAGGACTGATTGCCGAGAATCGGCTGTACGGCATTAAAGATGCATTTCAATCAGCAAGCCATTCTAATTTACCGACAATCGCGCCACAAGAGCTAGCAAAGTTTATGAATAAACTTGCATATGCGAGCATTACTCTTACTACGCGATGCCTTATCGAGTGGCAATTACACACGATGGTGCGACCAAGTGAGGCGGCAGGAACGCGATGGAAAGAAATTAATTTAGAAGAAGCATTTTGGGTGATTCCGGCCCCAAGAATGAAAGCAAAGAGAGTTCATACTGTTCCGCTTTCTAATCATTGTTTGTTCTTATTGTCTGTGATGAAGCCGATTTCTGGCCATCTAGATTATGTGTTTCCCGCTGACCGAAAACCAAAGCACTGTACAAGCTCGCAGACTGCTAACATGGCAATAAAACGAATGGGCTACAAAGGGAAATTAGTAGCTCATGGTATGCGTGCATTGGCAAGTACAACGTTGAACGAAGAAGGATTTAGGCCGGACATCATCGAGATGGCCTTAGCGCATGGCGATCCTGACAAAGTAAGAGATTCCTATAACAATGCCAAGTTTTTGCTTCAACGACGAGAAATCATGGAATGGTGGTCTACTCATATAGAAGCTTCAAGAAGTACTAAACTGAAGGTGGCTTAATTATGTCGTCTATGCGGTTTGAAAAAGCTGAGAAGCTTGCGGAAAATTATAAAACTTGGAATCACACGGAAGTTGCACTCGCTGTTAAAGAGTCTCTTGCCTTAGAAATTAATAATGGTGTAATTTTTGGTGTTGGTGGTTTAAGAAAAGTCACGAAGGGGGAGGGGGTTGTACCGCCAGAGTGGGAGCAAAGATTCGATAGTCCGCTCGAGTGCTTTCATGCATTTGTTTCAATGGATTTAGAGCCTCCTGCCGAGGTTATGATTTGCGCGAGTAAATGTATTGGTTTCTATTTGCAAAGTGGCGGCAATCAATCTCTTGATGAGGCTTTTTTTGGCAGAACGCATTCGTTTCGGAATAGCTACGCGAAGACTAAATTTGACCAGAACTTAGGGTCGAAGTATGCCCTGTTTGATCGATGGCAAAATTTCTCGAGCAAGGAAACTCTCTCAAAAAAAGCAGAGCAGTTTCTATCAGAAGTGTTTAATGATTATGAAATTGACATCGAGAGCTTTCTTAAGGGCTACAGAAGATGGAATGCTAATAAAAACAGATAGTTAGTCCGGACAAAATCCTTCAAACTTGTCCGTTACATGCTGCATATTGTGCTTAAAATGCCTGACCATGTTCAACAAGATACGCGAGGTATCAACATGGTGGATTTACATCGATTTAATAGTCGCATCATCCGGTGGCCTGAACTACATAATAAAGTTGGCTACTGCCGAACCAATATTTACTACTTGATCCAGTCAGGAGACTTTCCTGCTCCAATTAAACTCGGCGCTAGAGCTGTAGGTTGGCTTGAGAGTGACATAGAGGAGTGGATTGCATCTCGAGTTAAGGCATCACGTAGTCAGGAGGCAGCATCATGAGCCTCCGCAGACTATTTGAAAACGAGGTTTCATCTAGCGCATTCCAAGTAGTTGATGGTGAGTCGCGAATAGTCGGTAAGTTTGCACAAATATCAATGCTTGATAATGGTCTATTTGATATTTGGTTGGTGGCCCCTAGTTTGAAACCTCTCAGTACCAGAAAACTTCACAGCATTATAAAAATGTTCCAGCAGGAAGCTAAGTTCGCAGTATTGACAGGTGAAGCCTATACCCAAGTGAGGGATAAGGATGTTGTTCTTAAAAGCCTTTCCCTCTTAGGCATTAGAAAGAAGAGAAAATTATCTCCAGAGGCTAAAGAAAAGTTGATTCTCCGATTAGAAGCGGTCCGTGCTGTTCTACCGCTGGCATCGACCTGCTGCGGGGTCAAATCGTGCGATTATGATCAGTTAAATAGCAAGTGTGCGAGCGACGATGAAAACTCCGCAGCTTAGCATAGACAAACTGGAGGAAATCGATGAAAAATCGACAATCTATCGGTGGGGTTTCCCGAATAATTCAGAAGAACAGCAGTATGTCGTTCCACTGAGTTTGGTCAAAGTGTAACTCGTGGGTGAAGTAATACTTTTGTCCGGTGCTGGTCAATTATCGCTGAAAGAAGCGGCGATTGACTATGCTCGTATGGGATGGCGCATTCACCCGTTAGTAGACAAAGGGAAAACGCCGCGACTCAAGGCATGGCAGAAAAAAGCGACTACGAATGAAGAAATTATAGAGAATTGGTGGCTTAAATGGCCTAAGGCAAACATTGGAATTGCTACAGGAGAGGAATCTGGCGTTTTTGCTGTCGATGTTGACCCCCGGAATGGGGGCGAAGAAAGTCTTAAAGTGTTGTTTAATGAACATGGAGAGTTTGAGAAAACTGCCTGTCAGAGAACTGGCAGCGGGAAACATTTTCTATTCAATTGCGAGTCTCCGATTAAGACACGAGCTAATTCGCCAGCATCAGGAATTGATATTAGAGGGAATGGCGGCTACATCGTGGCGGCTCCTTCCGTCCATGCTAACGGCAATTTGTACCAATGGGAGGTTGATCCTAGCAATCTGTTAAACGCTCCCAAATGGCTCACTGCCTTACTAGAACAACAGAAGAAAGCTACACAGACTGATAGAACGGCTCTCATACCCAAAGGAGGTAGAAACGAGGCGTTATTCAGTATCGCTTGCTCGCTCAGAAACGATGGGGTGAAGGCTAGAGAGATCGGTGCGAAGATATTCGAGATAAACCAATATCAATGTATTCCACCTCTGATGGATCGAGAAGTGAACGAGATCATTAGTAACGCGAATAGGTATGCAAAAGGAAATCGGAAGCCATTGTTCCAATACCGCGAATTTGTTTGCACAGAAGCACCTCAAGACCCGACGCTAAGGCATATATTGCATGTCATTAGTTTTTATATGGACGTTGACGGAAAGCCAGCTTATCCGACCGAGACTCAATTGGCCGAGCGAACAGCTTACACAAGAGAAACAGTATCTAGGAAATTGAAACTAGCTGACTCTCTTGGCTTAATACTCCGAAAGAAGCACAAACCAAAAGGGCAGAAATTCTTTAACTACGTTTACATGCTCCCGAATCGCTTTGTATGTGATTCTGAGCAGGTAACTAGTGCGTCAAAGTCACACTAATACTTAAGCTAACTCTATAACAGTGCTTAGGGTAGTGAAGGAGCCATATACCAACAATATCACCACGACCCCAATGGAATGAGCGATCAGGAGACTGGCGTATCCAGAAAACCCCTTTATCCGTTCTCAACGGAACTTATTCCACTTATGTTCATTTAGTTACAAGTGAATATAAGGTTTACTAGTGTTTACGAAACTAGAATTGGTGGCGCAAAGATTGATTAATAAGCGAGGTCATTAATGGACATGACAAAATCGAATATCATCATTTTGGCTATCCTTCCAGACACCATGTCTCGCGCTTCAGAACACCGGCGTAGAGAATCGAGGGGAATTAAAGGGGGGTGTACCCTGAGGATGGGTGTGCTGACTAAGCGGGGTATGGGGGTAGGTATAGCAACCCTTAAATCTAAATGAGAATTATTCCTATTTGAAGCAAGGTAATTAGCTCAGCACTTCATCTTAAATGCCGACCTTTCGCGGCCTGTAGACCAGTGATGCGGGCAATTAAACTAATTAAAGTTCGATTTATTAATTTGTGATTTCTGCCTTATCGGGGTGTACCCCCTAGGGTGGGGTGCTGGCTGGGCGGTTACTAGGAAATCAAGCAGAGTAGGAATTTTTAAAGATTGAAGGGCTAACTACCAAAGTAACTAGCCCTTCTTACCATTTATGCTTTGTATATAGTTCCTGACCATGTGAGAGTTTCAAGAGAAATTTTGCTTTCAACTCGAGTTTCACCTACTGCGGAGTCTCTTCCGGTCATACTTAATTTCCACACATGATTGCCAGCTTTTTCCCAAGTACCTGATAGAAATCCAACTGTTCTTGAGCCATCAGGGAGAAAACCTTCACCCGCCCAAGATACTGGGCCTGTGTCTGCATCTGGGTCATTAATATCATGGACTGTTCTCAGGCTGCCAAAGACAGCTCCATAGACTGCCATATCACCTTCACTCGCCCAATTAGCAACGTTAATCAGCTTGCCATTTTCCCCTTCAGAATAGTTTGAACCTTTGTGTTTTAACTCAAAATCTGCGACTTTTTCACTCATTGGGTTACTCCTTATTATTTACTAGTTATCCTAAATTAACTCTTTAGTATGGGGTTGGCAACTAAGATTACCAGGAAAAGGAAAACCAGAATTATGTTGTTAGTAGTTTGTTCATATCTAAAAATCCATTTTCGCTAAAGTCTGGATCAATTTGCATCCTCAATGGATTGACACTGGCTTCTCCCTAAAATGTCATTAGGTGCGTACCAGTACACTTTCGTAACAGTTCTTCTGCCATTGTTATACCGACAAATAAGCGAGTCGTTTCCCAGTTCTCCATAATCCTCAACGAAGACTGTTTCGCCCTTCTGAGGCCGGATTTCTTCGGTTAGGATCATCTTGTTGCAATCTATTGCGCCTTCAGCATAGCCTTCCTCGTAGCCTTTTTGGTAAAAGTCATTCTCAGGATTAGCTCTTAAGCGGCTTTCCATTTCACAAGAAGAATTACTCCAAGAAACATAGCCATCTTTATATCCTGAATCATACATTTCATCATCAAGTGAGCCATCTCCGCTAAATGTTTCAAGAAGCTCCTCGTCATCACGACAGTCAGCGGGTAAATCTTCATTCTCATGAGTGCCTGAATTGATTAGTAGAGTTAATAGCTCCTCGCTGGAAAAAGATAACGCTTTCTCAGTAACATCTTTAAATTGGCATCGATTGTACATATTTCTCATGGATGATAATTTCGCCTGCCAAATTTCTTCATTCATTAAACCGAGGTCATATTGAAGATAGTCGTTTTCATACACCATCCACATGCGATAAACAAAAGTTTCTACTATTGCCCTTTTATCCGGATCAGAAAGATCAATATTTCCATCTAAATAATTTAACATGCTTATTGGAGGGTCCACTTCAGCAAAAGAACCGATTATCTCTGTTACTAATGATGCTCTTTCTTGTTGTTGACTTGCTAAAGCTATTTGCTGGGATTGTCTCATTTCAAATCCAACAAAAAACAAACCTGCTACAACGCTCAAGAGGCCGACTAGCTGAACCCAAACATCTAAGCTAACTTTTTTCATAACGAACTCGCATTAGCAGCAGCTGAAAAGCAGAGCAGGGTTATTGTTGTTAGTAGTTTGTTCATAATGATTCGATTAGCCTAAGCTCTAAATCTTTATATGATTCCTCGATTAGTGTTTCCAATACGTTTCCTTCAATTTCCGAGCCTAGTTTTAGCTTAACGTGGCGCATTCTTTTGCCGGTTCCAATAAGAATTTTATTGGGATCTGGTAAAAACGCCCCATAGTAAAAACCGATATTGACATGGGATTTAAAGGAGTCAACATAAGCAAAGGGGAACTTACCAATACATGCAGTAGGAAACCCATCATGTAAGGTCTCTCTTATCTCAGGTGAACACCTTTTCATCTTTTGGAACCATTTTTTTGCTAGATCAGATAAACACCAAGGCTTAATTTCCCACCATTTTGCAATTTCTGGGTCAATTTTGTGAGAATTGCTTAGCTCGAATAGTGCGATTTTCATATAAGTTACGCAAAGAGGATAAAAGTATTATTTCTTTTTAATTTTTTCATGCAAGGTTTTTATTCCGTATATAAACCATATCGCTACAAATCCCCACCATAAAGCAAAAAACCAATCATTTTTTGTTGTTCCATTCCATGCTAGGTATTCAAATACTATGCCTTCTATAAATAAGTCAAAAGAAAGTAAAGCAAAGAATCCAAAAATCCAGATTAGGAAGAAATGAAAAGAGTTTAGTTTATTCATTTCATTTTTCATTTAGCTTCAGCATTACTGCTGATCATTGCTTTATTATTCCCAGTATCCAAAAACCTAGCCAAGTACTAAAAACTGCTTTAACCGTTGTGCCAAAAATAATTGGTATAGCAAGGACAAAATCTAGGCACGGATTCCAAAGCCATGTATAAAGCCAATCTATAATCACCATAAAAAATTGGAGATAATGGGTAAAAAATTCAATTCCGGTTAGAGACAGAATTCCATAATCAGTATTAATAACAATCAATATTCCCCAAAGGACAATCGCAACTTGAATAGGAGTTGTCCAGATACAAAAATATGCGAATATTGTTAAGAAAGTTTTCATTTTTTAAAATTCACTAATAATAGCTTTTACTTATTTTAACGAGTTCTTTTAAGTAGGTCTTTTAAAAGAAGTGTAATCTCGTCATCCGAAACACCTGATTCTTTGAGTTTAGAGATCGTTTTAAGCCATCCGTTAAGCGAGTGATAAGTAACACCTGCAACTCGCAGTTCTTTCCATTGGTTTTTGAATTCATCGCGACTCATTATTTAGCCCCGCCAGTTGAGTTATATAGTGCGACTAAGGCATCACACTCAATTTGATAAGCCTGAGAATAGGACGCCCCTGTTAGTGAGGTAAGCAGAAGGAATAAGGCTGTGTGGATAAGAGGCTTCATAGTAACTCTCAAAATTAACTAACCATTCGTCCACAATAGTATGTATAGGGGTGAGATGGAACCATCCTTGTGCAAGGAGGTGTGTAGGGTTAATGTTGCATGAGAAGGCTCTAAGTGGCGATATAAGAGCTATGCAGCTCTACTTAAAGGCCCAAGGCGGATGGACTGAGAAGACCCACGTTGAGCTATCTCGGGCTGAAGAGCCAGTGGATAGGCATTGGGCTGTGGAGGTTATGGGCTTGCTACTCATTCAGTCCGCTAATAAGTGTGTAAACACCTACCAAAACCTAAGGCCTTACAACACTCAACTTGGTTACAGAGTGACTAACCGCTCACAACACAACTTGTTCTTTTTACGGAGACGATTTCGTCAGCGCCAAGCTCATTAAGTGCATCAACATAATCAGGATGGCTTTTAAAGGACATGGCTTTTTCAAATGTCTCAAACTCGGCTACCGCTGCGAATTGCATATCTTTTTCGCCTATTTGAGTTTTTGCGACAGGACCTATAGCAATCATTTTAAATTCGCCACGCTCTATAAGAGCATTCACCTTCGTAACGTATCTATCAAATGCTTCTTGGTCGATAATTTCTTCAACATGATTAATCCAGTATCCTTTTGGCACCGTCTTCTTCTCCTATAGATTCTTTATTGATTATGTAAGCATAGATGAATAGCCATCAGCGCCTCATTTTCCTGCTAGCTTATCAAATACAGCGAGAATTTTCCCATCAACTCCAGCGTCTTTTGCATCGTTTCTTAGAGTTTCATATTTATAAGGGAAAAGAGCTTTTTTTCGAGTATGGGAGAAATAAACAATAAAACCCCATAAATTGAGAGACGCACAAAGTACCAAAATTTCAGGCCTTATTAAATCCCAAAAAAAGATGAGCATAACAATTTGAAGGATGGTTTCTGGTTTAGTTAGAAACAAAACATTAAAGCCAAGTCTGCCGGGAAGTATCGTCATCCAAAGTAACATCATAATTAGTGCTAGACTGACAAAAATTAATTCAAGTTCAAATCTCGTTACAGCACCTTCTAAGATGCCATTCAATGCTATAAATCCTAATAAAAAACACACCGAGGCATGCATTTTGTAGCCAACAGTCTCTTTTATAAATAAGTAGCTATTAGATTTACCATTCCTTTTAACCCATGGCTTAGCATCGGCAAATGAATCAAATATTTCGTATAAGGCAATACCCATATAGACTATAAGCTCTATCCATAAGACTATTTTAAGAGTTAAGGTTAATTCTAATAGTTCAGTTGCATTCATGTCTTAGACTCCCCAGAGAGGCTTTAAATATCCGCATTAGCTCCAACAGAAAAGCAGAGCAGGGTTATTGCTGTTAGTTGCTAGTTGTTTGTTCATTTATTATTTCTAAAAAATATATAAGGCCGGTTATTCTCTATCTCCAGTCCATTGGAAAAATATCTTCCAGCTACCTGTTTCTTTCCCATAAAGATAGATACTGCTTCCTTCATAAAGAAGCTCGTCAGCATCGTTGTAGCGAGAATAATCGAGATCTAAGTAATAGATGGGACCAGATAGGCGGTGGATTTCCAGGCTGTCCGTCGTACTGTATGCGTATCCATCTTGCAGTGGAAATGATTCCCAATATTTAATGATTTCCTCCTTTGTATGAAAAACACTGTCGGGGGTTGTGACCTGAATTAATGAAGGAAATTGGAAGTGTGTTGCCAGTCCAGCCGCGTCTCGGGCGATGAAATCTTTAAGGTATGCCTCGAAGCCATTTTGTATAAGCGCAATGTTAGGGTCTACTTCCTCAGCATAAGAAAAGCTAATTGAAAATAAAAGTATTGCTCCGGTTAAAAGCTGTTTCATAACTGTATCCTGTTTTGATTACAAAGAAGGTTCTACAAGTATCGGCTGTCAGAGAGTTGGATGAAGAATGTAGAGATGAGTAGTTTCATAGGTCCGCATCCAGATAAAATCAACACGACTGATAACATCACTAGATTTTTCATTGATACCTCCGTTTCAAATTTGGCTTTAGCAAGTATTGGCAGCAACTATAACAATTAAAGAGGCGCTGAGAAGCCCCCCGTCCCTCAAATAAGCCCCCTTAGGCTACAAGAGGGCTGATGTAATGGCTGTTGAGGCTCATAGGCATTGGGCTGGTCGGATGGGCCTTAGCGAGCTAGTTCCCGCTAGGGGGCATATGGGTGCGGTACGCGCAAATTTAGTTGAAAGAATGATAGGATTTAGTGGTGCATGAAGAGCTACCGGAGACTTACTATTACATAACATCCGTTTTTAGTAACACTATAAGTAACACCTGAGTATTTACTATAAATTTATTTGCATAAAATCAACGTGTTACGTTTTGGGTTCGACTCCTGCCTCTTCCGCCAAACCAGCCTTCACCAACCTTCACTAGCTTTCACAGAAGCACCATAAGCACCTGTTTTATGGGTGCTTTATCTTCGCCAGCCACTACAGACATTCACATACAACTAGTATAATGTTGGGTGCCAGAGTGGGTGCTGGCAACATAAGTTGGGTACCAAGTTGGGTGCTGGAGAGTGATATGACTGGCGAAAAACTTCTATCAGAAACTCAGTGTAAGAACGCTAAGCCAAAGGCCAAGGTTTACTATCTAAACGATGGTGCTGGTTTGAGATTGAGGTGCCGTACTGATGGTAGTAGGACTTGGGTATTTCGTTATCGTGTAACCGCGAAAGAGCAAACCTTAGGGCTTGGTTCTTACCCTGTAACAACAATTGCGATCGCTAGAGCTAAAGCCGACGAAAATAGAAATCTTATTATAGCGGGCAAGAACCCTGTTGCAGAGAAGAGAGCGAATAAAGTTAAAAGAGCGATTTCAGCTAACCAAACATTTGGAGCAGTGGCGCGCGAATGGATCACGCATAACAAAGAACACTGGAGCACGAAGCACTTAAACAGAAACGAAAGCCTCATAAGGTTATATCTGCTGCCAGAATTGGGTCGTTTGCCTATCTCTGAAATAGAAGAGAGTTACCTCTTCACGGCATTAAAGCCGGTTTACGATAGAGGTAGGAAGGAATCCGCAAGAAGGTCGCGGGGTATAGCTGCCCAAATTTTTGCTTACGGAAAAGATACCCACAGATGTCAGCGCAATCCAGCTCGGGATATGGCTGATAGTTCCTATTTTAGAAAGCCACAAGTACAGCATTTAAAAGCAATATCGCAACCCGATGTGCCATCTCTAATATCCGAGCTTCAAAAGGTTGGGGGAGAGCAAAGGCTCAATCCTTAAACAGTCTGTGCGTTACTTCTAGCCTTGTATACCGGCCATAGAGACCATGCGATAAGAGGGGCGAAATGGGGTGAAATTGATTTCGCTAACCGGGATTTTATTGTACCCGGTGAGAGGATGAAAAATAGGCACACCCATAAAGTCCCATTACCTGAGCAAGCGATAGAAGCTCTAAAGCAATTAAAGTCAGTTACTTTTAATGGATTTGATAGTTTTGTCTTGGCGAGTAACGCGAAGACGGGTTACATGTCCGAGAACACTCTCAGAAAAGCTCTCCACAGAATTGGGTATGAAGTTACTGTCCATGGGTTTAGGTCGTTGATTACTGATGTGCTAAATGAAAACGGATTTAATCCTGATGCGATTGAGCGGCAATTAAACCATCAAGAAAAGAACGCTGTGCGTGGTGCTTATCTGCGCTCTGAGTTCGAGAACCTTAGAAGACCAATGATGCAGTGGTTTGCTGATTGGTGTGAAGGTAAGGCTGAAGGCGGTGTAATAAACAACGTTGTAAGCATGCAGGGTAGAAGGTGATGAGTGTAAGGACTCAAAGAAAGCGATTCCTTGCGTTAGCTGAACAGCTAAATTCTGGTAAGCCTTTAACCAAAGAACAAATAACCTATTTAGCTATTAAATTCGAAGAGCTTGGAAGGGAAGAAGCTGACGCTAATCAAGTTTTAGGACTCTCTTATACGCAGGGGAGGGGGCAGCAAGATGAAGTTAGGCGTGAAAATCTAAGGTTTATTTTTAGCTGGGTTATGGGCGCGATGGATAAGGAGTCAGGACTTGGGTATAACACCACAAAAGCATTACAAGAGGCAGCTAAACTCTCTAATAAAAGAGGCGGGCCGTTTAAGCCATTAACCTACAACTCACTCAGAAGGGCGTGGTATGACAAAAAGCACCAACATTTTAAAATTAATTCATTGAACGCACTGCAAGAAGATTCCCCCCTAAAATATAAAAAGTGACTCCAAACCCACGGGTTTAAGACACCAGATTCGAAGTTCATGTAAACGTATAGTCCCTCCCATTACTTCATAAAAAACCGGGGGGATTTATATCATGGCGGGGAGAATTATTAGGATTAAAGAAGTATCAGATCGTACAGGCCTCAGCACCGGTTCAATCTACAAGCAGATCAGACTTGGGGTTTTTCCGAGGGGAATCAAGCTGACTGTGCGTGCTACTGGCTGGGATGAAGATGCAGTTCAGCTTTGGATCGACGCAAAGCTTGGTAAAGAAGCATGATCCACTTCACGCACTTCCATGCCCCAAACGTAGCGAAACGCTACGAACTAGTTAACGGGCACGCTGTAAAAAACCCGCTGAGACTTTTAAGTCCGGGCCGTTTAAAACGTTAAGCGTAACGTCGATGTGTGGTTTCGCAGAGTTTCTCGAAAAACAGAGGCCGGGTGATTTTATAACTGCAGGGGTAAACCAGACTCAACCAAGCGGTATGTGCGGGCTGGGTGAGGGAGATGTGCATCGCACCAAGGAAGATTTCCCCTTCGCTTCAGGAAAACCGGGTCTCTTAATAATTGATGGTGACAATCTCGAAGAGTTAAAGCTACATGACATAGACAGTTTTGCTGAAGCACTCGAGCACCTAATAGGTGATGCTGATTATGCTTTATCCCCAAGCGCATCATCAGGAATTACCGTTAACAACATCGTAGGGCCGATTAAAGGGATGCACGCCTTTGTATTTATTCACGACGCTAGTCAAATTCCAGAAACGCTTGAAATCCTCCACAAACGCTCAGTTCTAATGGGTTATGGATATCCACTAGTGACTAAAGCAGGCGTGATACTCATACGAAGTCTCGTGGATACCGCGATGAAGACTCCCAATCAACCTTGTTTCGAAGGTGGTGCAATCCTAGCTGAAGGGCTTACTCAAGATCGAAAAATTTCCTACCGGCAGCATTGTGATGAACCTAGGTATCTAAATGTCGTCCCTCTCTCGCTAGAAGAAGCTGCTGAATTCGAGATTAAAACGAAGGAACTCACAGGCTCAGTAGCAGAAGCCGCAGCAGCCATTCGTGCTTCATGGCTAGAAGAGCATGGTAAAAAACTAGCGGCTAAAGGCTTTGAGCCAGGCACTATTAAAAACATTCTCGATGCAGCTTTAAGTAGTGAGCAACCTATTCTTTCCAGTGATTTTGAAATCTATACTGACAACTATGGAATCAAAACCGTGCGAGAGTTGCTAGCTGATCGTGAAAAATATCATGAGGCAACGTGCGGTGATCCTATAGATCCAGACGACGGTGCGGGTAAGGCTAAAATTTACACAATGAACCAAGACGGGCGCCCTGCCATAAATTCCTTTGCGCATGGCGGCAGCGTTTACATTCTAGAGGAAGATTTATTCCGGGATTTAACAGACGAAGACATCAGGGATTTAGCACAAAACGGCATCCCTTCCAAGGCCTAGACTCTAATAATTCCGAAGGTTATCTCACTGATGTGGCAAACGGGGAGCGATTTGCACGAGAATTTCACGATCAACTTCTCTTTATCCGGGACACGCAAATAATCCTCCGGTATGACAATTCCATGGGGTGGGCGCAAGCTCCGAGCACTGAATCGCTATCACTTTACTAGACACCTTTCAGTCATACAAAATGGCTATAAGAGAGGTGAATATGAGCAACAATCGATACACAGAAGAATTTAGAATAGAAGCGGTCAAGCAAGTAGTTGATCGAG
>Ga0307995_1000968_pt1 | contig 18599 bp, 17 predicted proteins | sample EllFjometagen262_FD_203132 | JGI IMG/M metagenome (GOLD analysis project Ga0307995, IMG submission 203132) | Marine microbial communities from Ellis Fjord, Antarctic Ocean - #262 | ecosystem: Environmental > Aquatic > Marine > Unclassified | place: Southern Ocean | collected 2014-11-02
CTGCATCAAGCAGATCAGCTTCGTCCATACCAGCAAGACCTTCTTCATAGACGTCATCGCCATAAGCCAACTGCATCGCTTCACGAACAGGCGTTAGATCGCCAGAACGTTTGTACTCTTGCAAGGCTTCATCAACATTAATACCCAAGCCGCGTGCAGCCCAACCCATGTGTGTTTCAAGGATCTGACCAACGTTCATACGTGATGGAACGCCAAGCGGGTTCAAACAGAAGTCGACTGGAGTACCGTCTGCGAGGAACGGCATGTCCTCCATTGGAACAACTTTGGAAATAACACCTTTGTTCCCGTGACGACCGGCCATTTTATCACCTGGTTGAAGCTTACGCTTCACGGCGATGAATACTTTGACCATCTTCATCACGCCTGGTGGCAAGTCATCGCCACGACGAACTTTTTCGACTTTGTCTTCAAAGCGGGCATCCAAAGTACGCTTCTGTACTTCGTACTGCTCGTTCAAGGCTTCGACAATTTGTGCTGCATCTTCGTCCTTAAGGGCGATCTGCCACCATGCGGAGCGTGGATACGCTTCCAACATATCAGCATCAACAGGCGCGCCTGCTTTTACGCCTTTAGGGCCTTTTGCAACTTCGTTACCCATCATCAGATCCCGAAGACGTGCATAAATGTTGCGATCAAGGATCGCTAGCTCGTCATCACGGTCACGGGCAAGGCGTTCAACCTCTTCCCGTTCGATTTGCAGGGCACGTTCGTCTTTTTCGATGCCGTGACGGTTGAACACACGCACTTCAACCACGGTGCCGAAGTCACCAGGTTTTACGCGCAAAGAGGTGTCACGAACGTCAGAGGCTTTCTCACCAAAGATGGCGCGCAGAAGTTTTTCTTCTGGTGTCATCGGGCTTTCGCCTTTTGGTGTGATCTTACCAACAAGAATATCACCCGGCTCTACGTCCGCGCCGATATAAACGATGCCAGCCTCGTCGAGGTTGCGCAGCGCTTCCTCACCAACGTTTGGAATATCGCGTGTGATTTCTTCTGGACCTAACTTTGTATCACGTGCGGCGACTTCAAATTCTTCGATGTGGATCGAGGTAAAGACGTCATCGCGTGAAACGCGCTCGGAGATCAGAATGGAGTCTTCGTAGTTGTAACCGTTCCAAGGCATAAACGCGACGACCACGTTTTTACCTAAGGCCAATTCACCCATGTCCGTAGACGGACCATCAGCAATTACCTGACCTTTTGTCACGCGTTCGCCAACTTTAACCAGCGGGCGCTGGTTGATGCAGGTGTTTTGGTTGGAGCGTTGGAACTTGCGCATGCGGTAAATGTCTACGCCTGCGTCGCCCAGTTCAAGATCTTCGGTCGCACGTAAAACGATACGTGTGGCGTCGACTTGGTCGATGATGCCAGCGCGTTTCGCCATGTATGCCGCGCCAGAGTCACGTGCCACAACTTCTTCGATACCAGTACCAACAAGTGGAGCCGTTGCCTGAAGCAATGGAACCGCCTGACGTTGCATGTTCGAACCCATTAGGGCTCGGTTCGCATCGTCGTTTTCTAGGAACGGGATCAAGGATGCCGCTACAGATACTAGCTGTTTTGGTGAAACGTCGATCAGATCAACGTTGTCAGATGGTGCAAGCGTGTAGTCACCAGATTGACGTGTGCTGACCAAATCATTTTCAAAACGACCGTTTTCGTCCAGCTTCGCGTTGGCCTGTGCCACAGTGTGGCGCATTTCCTCAGTCGCGGACATGTACTGCACTTCGTCGGTAACCATGCGGTTTTCGACTTTGCGGTACGGTGTTTCGATAAAGCCGTACTTGTTTACGCGTGCAAACGTAGCAAGGCTGTTGATCAGACCAATATTCGGACCCTCTGGAGTCTCAATTGGACACATACGGCCGTAATGCGTTGGGTGCACGTCGCGCACCTCAAAGCCAGCACGTTCACGTGTCAAACCGCCTGGGCCAAGCGCTGAAAGGCGACGCTTGTGCGTAACCTCGGACAGCGGGTTGGTTTGGTCCATAAATTGCGACAGCTGCGATGAGCCGAAGAATTCACGTACCGCAGCAGCTGCTGGTTTCGCGTTGATCAGATCCTGAGGCATGACTGTGTCGATTTCGACAGAAGACATACGCTCTTTGATCGCGCGCTCCATACGGAGCAAGCCAACACGGTATTGGTTTTCCATCAACTCGCCCACAGAACGCACACGACGGTTGCCCAAGTGGTCAATATCGTCGATGTCGCCTTGGCCGTCACGCAAGTGAACCAATGCTTTAATACAAGCAACGATATCTTCACGATCCAGCGTACGCTGAGTGTCTTCTTTACCCAAAGCCAAACGCATGTTCATCTTCACACGGCCAACCGCGGAAAGATCATAACGCTCGCTATCGAAGAACAACGTGTCAAACAGGTTTGACGCGGCTTCAACGGTGGGTGGCTCGCCTGGGCGCATCACGCGGTAGATATCCATGAGCGCGGTGTCGCGGTTCATGTTCTTATCCATCGCAAGTGTGTTGCGCATGTACGGGCCAACATTGATGTTGTCGATGTCGAGGACTGGGATGTCCGTGATACCGGCTTCGATCAACTCTTGGGCTGTACCCCCGATAAGATCGCCATCTTTGTCGTACTCAAGTGTCAACTCGTCACCAGCTTCGACATAAATCGCGCCAGTTTGTTCGTTAATGATGTCTTTGGACACGAACTTGCCAACGATATGATCGAATGGAACCAACAGCTCAGTTACGTTACCTTCGTCGATCAATTTTTTGACGGCGCGTGGTGTAATTTTCTTGCCAGCTTCAGCAATGATCTCGCCAGTTGCTGCGTCGATCAAGTCATATGTTGGGCGTGTGCCACGTACACGGTCTGCGAAGAATGGGGCGACCCAGCCTTTGTTCTTCACGTATTTGTACTCGATGGTGTCGTAGTATGCGTCCATCATCGCTTCTTGGTCTAGACCAAGTGCGTACAACAGAGTTGTTACTGGCAATTTACGACGACGATCGATGCGGCAGAACACGATGTCTTTTGCGTCGAATTCAAAGTCCAACCAGCTACCACGGTATGGGATAATGCGGCATGCAAACAAAAGTTTACCTGAAGAGTGGCTTTTACCTTTGTCGTGGTCAAAGAAAACGCCCGGTGAACGGTGCATCTGAGAAACGATAACGCGCTCTGTGCCGTTCACAACGAATGTGCCGTTTGGTGTCATCAGTGGCATATCGCCCATGAACACGTCTTGCTCTTTGATATCTTTAACAGACTTCGCGCCTGTATCCTCATCCACTTCAAACACGATCAAGCGCAGCGTCACCTTAAGCGGTGCACTGTACGTCATGTCGCGCTGTTGGCATTCCTCAACGTCGTACTTGGGCTTTTCGAGCTCGTACTTTGAGTATTCCAAAATGGATGTTTCATTGAAATCTTTAATCGGGAAAACCGACTGAAAGACGCCAGTGATACCTTCACCATCGGTGGGGGTATCGGCCTCACCAGATTTCAAGAACAAATCATACGATGATTTCTGTACTTCTATTAGATTTGGCATCTCCAATACTTCACGGATTTTGCCATAATATTTACGTAGACGTTTCTGACCAAGGAACGATTGCGCCATAAGACTAGGTCACCTTTCAGTTTTCTCAATTGAGACAAGCGCCGTCGGGCCACAGCGCTAATCCCTACGAGACAGCGATAGAGGGGTCTATTCTTGCCACACATCCCACTGTGCAGCTCCCGACCCCTCCTGCCTTGGAAAATGCCTTTTATTTAAGGCGCTTACCAAGACAGGTGTCGTGCAATATCTTACCGTTTCCCTGCGTGACATTTGGTGGTCAGAGGGGTGATTAACGGTTCCTTATTGCGCGACAGAAAAAAACGGGTTTCGAATCAATCGAAACCGCGTGAAACTGCTGGATAAGTGGTGAAGGGCCCGAACGCAAGGGGGTGTACGGAGATTGGTGCTTTTCCAAACTTAGCATTTTGTTTGGAGACTGTGGCAAATGTTTGTGACTGCCGTCAAGAGTGTTTGGGTTAATCCCCAATCTGAACCCACAAGACGGATGCTGCTCGGATCACATACGCCAGCCTCAATGCCGCCACTCTCGTGTGGCACAACTTTTTCAATCCAACAATTGAGCCTATACTTTACCCAATCGTTGAACTTCCTATGCTTACTAGGTGTCAAAAAATCCCTATAGATGGGACTGGCACCTTGGGCATCATTGTTTGTGTGCGTTGGAGAGGTGCAGGTAATTATCCATCTCAGTCATGGCTAAGGCCCATTTGAGGAATATAAAAATTGTGAGCTTATTTAGAACTTACGTTCAAATATCAGGCCTGCTTTGAGAGAGTTTAGCTGCCAATGGCAGCGTGTAATCAATGTTCATGCTGTGAGATGCGTAAAGACTATCGGTGAGGTCCGTTCTAATAGCAGTCAGACTGGTGCTAAAATCAACATCTGCCGTCATCTTGTAGCGATACCCAAGGTCCAACGTTCCTCGTTAACCTAATTTATACCTTACGCCAAATCCAATTTGGCCCGCGAAAGCTTTGTCACTATCGTCGACCAAAGCGTCCGCCAAGCCACTTATTCTTGCGTCCTGGGAAACAAGGGTAAATCCGATACCACCACCAACGTAAGGCCTGAATGCGCCGGCATTATATCTTGAATCCGTAGTAATTGAGCCTTGACCAACAACCACTCCGGCAAAGGGCTGGAAATAATCAAAGTTCACATCTTCGGTTTGGTTCATACCGAGAAAGAGTGTCGCATAACGTTCGCTTCCCTCGAATGGAGTATTGGGCAACAGCTGCTGTTCCCGTAAAAACTGCCATAATACTTGCTGAGACGACTGCTGTGTTGGCAAGCTTCATGATTGTGGCGTCGCATTTGTAAGGTTTGATGCAAGAAAATAATCTTCGGCACGTCCCGATCAAATTGCATTCCACCGCGCAAGAACCTTACTGATTGCTGATAAGAGCGCTTTGTTTAAAATATTGTTTAGAAAAACGGAAACTTACCCAGCCTCAAGCTGAGTCAGCCAAACTTCGAGCCGGCAATTCGGACGTACCCTGCCGAGTAGTCCATTTCCCCACATCACCAAAACCTAAGCAAAACCACGCACCATCAATTTAGGTATTCTCTACGTTTCTGCCGAAACCCCTCTTCAATCAAACATAGTTATTTGAACATAGCTTCTGCAGGTGGGTCAGATGGTAATAATTAGTTTGATGATAAAAAGGCTGGAGTTTGGGCCAGCTTTAATTTTATCATCGAACCGACTAATGTAATATTGGCTAGAACGCGATTCAGACGGCCCCAATTCAATATCGATTGAATTAATCTTAGCAGTGGCTCGTTTTGCCTCTTTCCGAAACTCGCTCTGCCAAAGCGTATTTTCTCTCGGAACTGAGCCTGCGCGCGATGAATTAACTTCGTTCGTGCTTCTTCGAAAAGTCAAAAGGCCAAGAGTTACGGAGACCCATCCACTTAGGGCTGCAACATTTCGTATTCAAGGCCACAAAGCTTCGGGATCAATTATTTATGGGCTCTCAGTCATAAGGGCTTTTAGGTTCGGCCTAGCCTATTACACCGTAATGCTGACTAACCAGCGTCACTCAGTCTAAAACAACTTCAGTTACAGACAAAGCAGACTTTTAAACTGAAAGCATCAACGGCAACTTCGTCCGCATAGCGAACATTGCCCCCCACAAACAAAAACGGCGGCCCCGAGAGACCGCCATTTCCGAATTGCCAAAAGGCGAGAGGCTTAGGCCAACTCAACTTCCGCGCCAGCTGCTTCCAGCTTAGCTTTAACGTCTTCAGCTTCAGCTTTATCAACGCCTTCTTTGATTTTGCCACCAGCTTCAACCAAGTCTTTTGCTTCTTTCAGGCCAAGACCTGTAATAGCGCGGACTTCTTTGATCACGTTGATTTTAGAAGCGCCGGCATTCTTAAGAACGACGTCGAATTCTGTTTGCTCTTCAGCAGCGCCAGCGCCGTCTGCAGGGCCCGCCATCATGACTGCGCCACCGGCTGCAGGCTCGATGCCGTACTCGTCTTTAAGGATAGTTTTTAGTTCTTGTGCTTCAAGCAGTGTAAGACCAACGATGTCTTCTGCCATTTTCTTAAGATCAGCCATTTTTAGCTCCGATACGATATTAATGTGTTCCAACGTGCAGTGTTTACTACACGCCGATATGACGTTTGCTTACGCAGCCGCTTTGTCTTCAATAGTAGACAAGATGGATGCAATGTTGCTTGCAGGTGCGCCAATGGCCCCAGCGATGTTGCTTGCAGGTGCGCCCAGCATGCCAACAATAGTCGCGATGAGTTCATCACGGCTTGGCATTTTGGAAACAGCTGTAACACCAGCCCGGTCCAACGCGTTCTCGCCCATAGCACCACCAAGGATTACGAAGTTATCGTTATCCTTAGAGAAGTCTTCGGCAACCTTGGCAGCTGCCACAGGGTCCTCGGAAAAGGTTAGAACGGTCATGCCTGTCAACAAATCAGCAATGCTTGCACATGGCTTATCGTTTAGGGCGATCTTGGCGAGCCTATTTTTTGCAACACGAACAGCAGCACCTGCATCAGACGCCTTAGCGCGCAGGTCTTGCATGTTAGCAACTGTCAGACCGGCGTAGTGGCTTACCACAACAACGCCAGAGCTTTCAAAGATTTGGCCGAGTTCGTCGACCAACTGTTCTTTTTGTGCTCTATCCACAGTTTCACTCCAAATTTGGGGATTACTCCCCGGCTCAATTAAGTCCGCATTAATGCGAACAGTCGTGGTCCATTTTACGGGGAAGGCAAAAGGCCCTACGCATGAGCGGTCGGGAATTCTTGCATCTCCCATCTCAGAAAGGAATTATAGCTTGCGCTACCCTTCTTCTCGGACAGAAGACTCACTTAGGGCTAACCCATGTGAATCGAAGATGTTCTTAGCGCTAGATAAGGCGCTTGCCAAGTGTCTTTTTTTACGACGCCTTACAGTGCGTAACATCACCGCTCCCCTGACCAGTTGCCGACCCAAATTTCGGATTTGCGGCGCCAACTATTCTGTGTCTAGGGAAAAATATGTATCAGCGAACCGCGACAACCGAGCCGGCACAACAAAGAGACTTCCCATTTCGCTCATTTGTGAAGCTTGCTCAATCGTAAGACCAAAAATTTTGTTGTAAGAATCTCTAAGCTCCGGTTCATCACCAGCCTCAAATTGCTCTTTCAGAAGCCCGCGTAACATGCCGAGAATAGAAGAGGCTCCCAGTAGATATTGCAACTTACGATGCCAGTCCTCAAAAGGTTCTGCATTTTGATGTAATATGCATTGCTCTCGCTCAGCAGCCACGTCTTTGAACTCAATCGGACCTTACCCGCTTAGTTCTGGCCAGTACGGTTTAAGATTGAAGTCCCGTTATCCTCCTCTAATGAACGACATCCTATCCAAATGACCAAAGAAGCCCAGCCGTCTTATGAAATTTGCAGCAAACTCATTATGAACAGCTCTAACTTGATGCTTGTTCATTGGCAGTCGATAAAAATCATAATCGCTCGGTTTTTCAAGCAGAACCAGTTCAGCAGGGCGCAACCTAACGGCCAGCACATCGGCGGGGACATCGCGTAGGCATGCAATTGGATTATCTAGCGGGACATGTAGAAACTCATCAGTGTTCAAGTGCAGCGCCCAATCTTCCTTGGCTGCATTATACCCGAACGTGCAGGCGTTGTTCTGGCGTGGATTGTGCCCAGAAGGCACTTCGTCCAAGCCTTTGGAATTCAATCAAAACTCTTCGCCACAAGCATAAGTCCTTACTTCGGGTAAGTGTGAAAACATGGTGAAGGATGGGTCATCCAGATTGTCGAAAATCAACCTCGTTTGGGTCACGCCAATTCCAAGATGGCAAGATACAAAATTACGAATATTTGCAGGCGTATCGTTCACGTACGAAACAGTCGACCATGTTGAAGACTTGCGGAACACCATTTCAGGCCTCATCTTTATATTTACTAATTCAAGCACGATCTGTCAGTTACCCGAGTAAAGAGTAATTCGAATACGAATACGAAGAAAACAAAAAAGGCCTTAAAGCACATCCGCTTTAAGGCCTTTAATTCTATCAATTTAGGTCGGTTTATTCGCCTGTAGCGCTTTCAACGTCAACAGTCACACTTGGACCCATTGAAGAGCTGATAACGATCTTCTTCATGTAAGCGCCTTTGGCACCTGTTGGGCGTGCTTTAGCAACCGCATCAACGAATGAACGAACGTTTTCAACAAGCTTTGCTTCGTCGAAAGATGCTTTGCCAACACCAGCGTGAACAACGCCAGCTTTTTCAGCTTTAAACTGAACTTCGCCGCCTTTGGCCGCTTTAACAGCGTCCGCTACGTCCATAGTTACAGTACCAACTTTTGGGTTCGGCATAAGGTTACGTGGACCCAAAACCTTACCTAGACGACCAACGACAGGCATCATGTCAGGTGTCGCGATGCAACGATCGAATTCGATCTTGCCGGATTGAACGATTTCCATCAGGTCTTCTGCACCAACAATGTCTGCACCAGCTGCTGTAGCTTCGTCAGCTTTTGCGCCACGTGCAAATACTGCAACGCGCATTGTTTTGCCTGTGCCGTTTGGCAAGCCAACAACACCACGAACCATTTGGTCAGCGTGACGTGGGTCAACACCAAGGTTCATTGCAATTTCGATTGTCTCGTCGAATTTTGCAACTGCGTTGGATTTAACCAATGCAACTGCGTCTTCAACAGTCAGGTTTGCTTTGCCAGCAAATGCTGCGCGGGCCGCTGTTGTGCGTTTTCCGAGTTTTGCCATCTTACTTCACCTCAATGCCCATAGAACGGGCAGAGCCCAAAATGATCTGCATCGCTGCGTCGATATCGTTAGCGTTCAGATCAGCCATTTTTGCTTCTGCGATTTCACGAACTTGCTTCAGCGTTACAGAACCAACAATGTCACGTGACGGGTTCGTCGCACCAGATTTCACTTTGGCAGCTTTCTTCAAGAAATAGGACGCTGGTGGCGTCTTGATTTCCATAGTGAAAGACTTGTCCTGGTAATATGAAATTACTGTTGGGCAAGGTGCACCTGGCTCAAGGTCAGCTGTTTTAGCGTTAAACGCTTTACAGAATTCCATGATGTTGATGCCACGTTGACCCAATGCTGGACCTACGGGTGGGGATGGGTTCGCTTTACCAGCTGCAACTTGCAACTTCATAGACCCTACGAGTTTCTTGGCCATTGGCCTTCTCCTTTACAACACCCTCAGCACGCGCGCCTTAGGTTGGTTTGGTTGTGTGGTGCGATCAGGATACCGCGGCACCCTTCCCTCCCACATTGAAACAGCGCCGAAGCGATGCAAGATGGGGCGCACCCCACCGGCCAAATTACAGTTGTTTTGTAACTTGGGTAAACTCTAGTTCGACTGGTGTTTCGCGGCCAAAAATCGAAACAGTCACCTTGAGGCGCTGCGCCTCTTCATCAACTTCTTCAACCATGCCTTCAAAGTCTTCAAAGGGACCGTCGGTAACTTTAACTTTTTCACCAGATTCGAAATGAATGATGTTGCGTGGCGCTTCTTCGCCTTCTTGAACGCGGTTCAAGATGCCGTTCACTTCCGTATCACGCATTGGCATTGGGCGACCTTGTGGGCCCAAGAAACCTGTGACGCGGTTGATGGAGTTGATCAGGTGATAACCACGATCAGACATTTCCATGTGAACCAAAACATAGCCTGGCATAAAGCGACGCTCAGAGGTCACTTTTTTGCCGCGACGCACTTCAATTACTTCTTCTGTTGGTACCAGAACTTCATCAATGTCGACTTCAAGCTCTTGCTCGATGACAGAAGTACGGATCTGTTCTGCAATCTTCTTTTCGAAGTTCGAAAGAACGCTAACCGAATACCACCGCTTCGCCATTTGCTTGCCTGCCTTATCTAGAGGTACTTGCTCATATGAGACTGCACCAGAATTTATTAATTTGATCAGACCCTTAGCCCGATACCACCCGAATACAAAGCTGCGCGCAACTCGAATCGCAGCACGCCATGACATTAGGTTAGTGCCGCCGTTTACTCTGCAAAACGATCTATTTCAAGAGGTTGCGCACAACTTCACCAAACCAATTTAGCCGTCGAAATTGTAGACGACTTGGGTTTAGCCGAAGAAGTCTAGAACCGTGCGAAGTCCACCGCGGATCAAAATATCAACTGTCGCGAAGAACACCGCGGTCAATGCTGCCAAGATAAACACCATTACGGTCGTCAAAACGACTTCACGGCGTGTGGGCCAAACAACCTTGGAAACCTCAGAGCGGACCTGCTGAATGAATTGAATTGGGTTGGTCATCGCCATGTTGCTTTTCCTTAAGCTTATATCACTGAACCATTTAACCGCCTGCTATGGCGATTTCAAGGCCGCATATTTTCAGCCGCTTGCTTGCATCCGTGACAATCGATCACCAACGACCTAATAGTGCAGGTCAGCGGCCACTTGGATTGACTGAAAATCAGGCAAATACAATCCATTCACGCTGCCCTCTGGCATGCGATCAAGCAAAGCATCCCACCGCATTGCAAAGACATCTAAGTGCACAGCCAAGCGTTGCGCATGTTCAGGTGAACGCGCCGCATATGCACGGAATGCCTTGATGATACCACTCCAAGCCTTGTCAGCACCAAAGATCGCAAAACTGCCGAGCAATACAGGGAAACCAATCAGGCATGGAACCACGATCCAAAGTGGGTAAAAAACCACAAGCAACGCAAACACGGCCTAATATGCATGTTTGCGCATTGGCGTGATCGCCCATTTGTTGCGCCTCATGACAGCCTACATACGCGACTGATCGCTTTTCGCCTTAGGTGCGCTCACTCGCTTCTCAACAACCACTTTGCGCTTTGCCGCAAACATACCCGTCACGCGGGCCTTCGCCGTATCCGTAGCGCGTACTGACGCTGCAGCTGCCTCTTCAATCCGTTCTTTGGTCACACTTATGGCAAGTGCTGGCTCGTGAAGGATTGAACGTATGGCAGACATCGCCAGATCAGGATCGTTGGTATTATATGCAAACATCAAAATACTCACTCAACAAGGGTACTCGCCGTGGCGACATGGCAGTGCCACATTACAGCAGTGACCCTTTTGCATAAAATTGTAGACAAATCGCGGCAAAAATATGGCTAAAGCGCGACAGCCTTGCCCATTAATCTTAACTGTCAGGCAGCTCCGGCGCGCGGCCAACCCTCTCGGCCAAGCGCGTTACAGTCAGCCCCTGCAAGATGATCGAGAAGACAACGACAACATAGGTCGCGGTCAGGATCAGTGGCTTCCATTCTCCATCGGGCAAGGACCAGGCTAGCGCGACAGAAATACCGCCCTTTAGCCCGCCCCATGTCATGATCGTGATCACACCCGCGCTAAAATTGCGGAAAGGCTTGAGCATCAGAACAGGCACAGCACAGCCACGAAACGGCCAAGCAATGCCAAGGCAATCGCCAACATGCCCGAGGCCAACAAATCAAATTCAAACGCCACCGCGAAGACTTCAAAGCCAATCATCAAGAACAGAACTGCATTCAAAATTTCATCAATCAACTTCCAAAACGCGTCCACATATTTGCGCGTTTCTTCAGACATGCCGTGACGTGCACCGATGTCACCAATCAGCAGCCCAGCGCACACCGCCATAATAGGGGCCGACACATGCAGCCACACCGCCAACTCATACCCACCAAAAGCAAGGCCAAGGGGAATCAGAACCTCCAGCGAATAGTCATCAATCAAACGCATCACACGGAATGTCAGCCATACCAAGGCAAGGCCCAGCGCAGCGCAGCGCCACCAAGGGCTTCTTGCAAGAACAACATGACCGCTGGCCAAAGGCCCGTTGCGTGGTGGTCCCCACTTGGGAATGCCAGCCCAACAAGAACCAGAAACACCACATAGCCAACACCGTCATTAAACAGACTTTCACCCGAAATTTTGGTTTCCAATGATTTCTGTAAATCCGCTTCACGCAGCACACCCAGAACCGCAACAGGATCGGTCGGTGAAATCAAAGCACCAAACACCAGTGCTATCATGATTGGCATGCCCGTTAGCCAGTGAAACCCAAAGCCAACGATTGTCGTCGAAAGGCCCACTCCAATGGTCGCCATCAAGAGGATGACCAGCCACGCCTTACGCAAATTCGATAATTTCACATGAAGTGCACCGGCGAACAGCAACAGCCCCAACATGCCTTCAAGCAGCGCTTCCGAAAACTCAAGCTCCAGCACTTGGGCACGAATTTGTTCCTCTACCGTAAGGCTAGGAAACAGCGCGTCCGTCACAATCACAACAAAGGATGCGATCAGCGCAATAACCAAAATACCGATCGATGAAGGCAGTTTCAAAAACAGATAGTTGATGGCACCAAAGGCACCCGCAAGTACGATCAATAGCGAAGCAATTTGAAGCAATGTCATAATAATCCCGTTCGCTTTTAAACGGCTATCATTATTCTTCGCTCACTACCAACCAGTGGTGGTGTTACTGCCAAAAACACTAAAAGCAGGGGGTCAATTAGTCAGTCAGAGGTGCTTTTCTCCAGCCCTACCCAACCAAGAGCCATTATTTGGTCCAAAATTAGGGATGCCCCAAAAGGAGTTGGATGATTTCCATCCATGTAAAGTAACTGCCCATTTACAGCTAGCCGACATGTTGTGTCGGAACAAGTCGAGCGCGACGGCTCAACCAAAGCAAGATCAGAACTGTTAATTCGGGTGAGAATGTCTGCAAACATCACACTCGATAACTTAGTCTGAGCATCGAAATACTTTCAAGGATATCCTTCGTTCGAACCAAAGCTACCATTATATCAATATTGACGAGCCAAATAACCTGGCACAAAGACGTCGGGTCGAGGAAATGAAGCAACCAAGTCGTACATCACTGGTGACGGGCCATAAATTTATCCACGTCCTTAGGATTTGGCGCTGCCCCTGCGAACAGTTCCACATAATGCTGCACACGCGCCAACCGCTCTTGCGGATTTTCACTAACCTGCATCGAGATATAGCCGATCTGTGTGTAAATTACCGTCAGGCTACGTACCTCTGCTTGCTCACGTGTGAACCCATGTTGGGCAAACATCTCGGCCACAGCTTTGATGCGCCCAGTATCCGCCTCTGTTACACGCAGCTGCAAATCTGCATCCACACGCGCCCAATTACGAATCGCAAGGTCAAGCCGAGCATCAAATAGCGTTGGGTTCATCCAGCAATCCATCAGATTGAACAGCCCTTCTGCGATACTAGAAGCATCTGCACTACACTGGCTAACAAGGTTGCCTGTATTCTTACTTTCCCATCGGCGCACCATCGACGCATGTAATTCCGAAATGTCCTCAAAGAACCAATAAAACCCCGTGCGCGTTAGGTTTAGGCGTTTGGCCAACGGCATGATTTTTACCGCACCGATCCCCTCAGAAATCAGCAATTCATATGCGGCATTGCGCCAGATCTCTTTCGATCCGCGTTGGCGTGTTGGGGTATCACTCATGTCACCATCATAGTTTTCTTGACATAAGTGTCAACTTCACTGCACGCTCCTGAAAACCACGCCCGCACGGGCACACAACTCTAGCGAAAGATGCCAGATGTCCAAAGATCCGTTGCTCCAGCCTTACCAGCTAAAACACCTGACCCTTAAAAACCGGATCATGACGACAAGCCACGAACCTGCCTATCCTGAAGATGGCATGCCCAAAGAACGCTACCGCGCCTATCACGAAGAACGCGCAAAGGCGGGCGTCGCTTTGGCGATGACGGCAGGGTCCGCTGCGGTATCCAAGGACAGTCCACCTGTGTTCAACAACATACTTGCTTACAAAGACGAAGTTGTGCCGTGGATCCAAAACCTGACGGATGGATGCCACGAACATGGCTGTGTGGTGATGATCCAGCTTACGCATCTTGGCCGTCGTACGACTTGGAACAAAGGGGACTGGTTACCAAGTGTTTCGTCCTCCAAACACCGCGAACCTGCGCACCGCGCATTTCCAAAGCTAATCGAAGATTGGGATATCGAACGGATCATTCAAGATTTCGCTGATGGTGCACAGCGCATGCAAGCTGGCGGGATGGATGGTGTTGAGTTGATGATCAGCGGCCACCTGCTTGATCAATTCTGGTCCCCCCTTTCCAATGATCTGACGGGACCATACAGCGCTGCAAATTTAGAGAACCGTATGCGCTTTCCGCTCGAAGTAATGGATGCAGTGCGCAAGCGTGTTGGCGAAAAATTTGTCATCGGCGTTCGCTATACAGTGGACGAAGTACAAAAGGGTGGCATCACTTTTGCTGAGGGTTTGGAAATATCACAACGCTTAGCAAACACGGGTCAGCTTGATTTTTTAAACGTCAACCGAGGCCGCATCGACACCGACCCCGCGATGACCGATCTGATCCCCGTTCAAGGGATGACAAGCGCACCACACCTCACCTTTGCTGGAGAAGTCAAACGCCTGACCGGAATGCCTACATTTCATGCGTCTAAAATACCCGACGTCGCCACAGCGCGTCACGCGATTGAAACGGGGTTACTTGATATGGTCGGCATGACCCGTGCGCATATGGCCGACCCTCACATAGTACAAAAAATCCTTGCTGGACGCGAAGAAGACATCCGTCCCTGTGTTGGAGCGACCTATTGCCTTGATCGCATTTACCAAGCGGGCGAAGCCCTGTGCATTCACAATCCCGCAACTGGGCGCGAGCTAACGATGCCACACACAATCCCTGTGACAAAGAACAAGCGCAACGTGGTTGTTATTGGCGCAGGCCCTGGTGGGCTTGAGGCAGCGCGTGTTGCGGCAGAACGTGGTCATGATGTGACGGTGTTTGAAGCCCAGCCTGATCCGGGTGGACAGGTGCGCCTTGCATCCCTTAGCCCGCGCCGCCGCGAGATGATTTCGATCATCGACTGGCGCATGTCACAATGTGCGGCGCGTGATGTGGTGTTCCACTTCAATACATGGGCAGAAGCCGCGGATGTGACCGCACTGAACCCTGATGTGGTGATTGTCGCCACCGGTGGCATGCCAAACACCGAGCTTTATGAAACAGGCGAAGACGCTGAAAACGTTGTGACAGCATGGGACATCATCGCAGGGGATGTGAAACCAGCCCAGAACGTGTTGATCTATGACGAAAGTGGTGATCATCCTGCATTACAAGCCGCCGAAATTGCCGCCAACGCAGGTTCCACCGTTGAAATCATGACACCTGACCGCACATTTGCGCCAGACATCATGGCCATGAACTTGGTTCCATACATGCGCTCACTTCAGGACAAGGACGTCACCTTTACTGTGACACGTCGATTACTAGACGTTGCGCGCAGCGGCAACAAACTGACCGCTACAATCGGGACAGACTACTCTGATCACAGTGACAAACGTGAGTACGATCAGGTTGTGGTGAACTACGGGACCTTGCCTCTGGACGAGTTGTATTTTGATCTGAAACCTCTCAGCTCCAATGAGGGTGCCGTGGATCAAGAAGCGTTAATCGCAGGTGACGCCCAAACCATAAAACGCAATGACACAGGGAAGTTTCAACTGTTCCGCATCGGGGACGCGGTATCCGCACGCAATACGCATGCCGCAATCTACGACGCTTTGCGCCTAGTGAAAGACCTGTAAACGCTACCTATGCTCCAAACGACGCTTTATATCGCGGTGTGCTAAGCGCACCGCGGTCCCCTTGCGCTTATTGTCGCACAATCCTGATTGACGTGGTGAGCTCCCCTATATCTCGAGTGAGATGGTGGCTACTAAGATGGAGTTTGGCTGATGGATACCCTTCTCTTATCTCGCATTTAATTTGGTGCGAATATCTCTTTTCACATTTTATTCCCGACGATTAACATCGCATTAGGCTGGATGTTGTTATTCTTTAAGCTTCTTTTCAACGCCACGGGTGATCACAAGTGGATGGGCACCTACATGTTCTGGGTCAAAGTCTTTGCACTGCCCTTTGCCATGGGCGTGGTGTCTAGAATCGCGATGTCCTTTTAGTTTGGCGCTAACTGGCCTAGCTTCATGGAAACGGTCGGCAACGTGGCAGGGCCATTGCTGGCGTATGAGGTTATGACCGCCTTCTTCCTCGAGGCTGTATTCTTAGGGATCATGCTGTTTGGTGCCTCAAGCCTAAAACCTTGGGTTTATACACTGGCAACCTTTTTGGTCGCCTTTGGCACCACAATGTCGACTTTTGGGATCATCGTTTTGAATTCATGGATGCACACACCTCAAGGGTATGAACTGAGTGACAGTGTTGTCTTTGCCACAAACTTGTTCGACATCATCTTCAACCCCTCCATGCCATATCGATTTGTGCACATGTTGCTTGCCTCTGGCTTAACAGTCGCCTTCTTGATCGCAGGTGTCTCTGCATTGCGCATGCTTTGGGGTGACAAAGGTGAAGACGTTAAGTCTGCTCTCCGAGTTGGTATCATCGCTGCGGCTGGCTTGATCCCTGTTCAAATTCTGGCTGGCGACATGCACGGCTTCAACACACTTGAACACCAGCCTACCAAAATCGTTGGAAGGGTACTGGGAAACTGGTCCAAATACACCATTGGTGCTGTTCGCAATTCCAGATCAAGCCGCGCGCGAGAACAGGTTCGAGATCGGCATTCCAAGCGGGGCCTCGTTGATCCTCAAACATAAAGCCAGTGGCGTTATACCCGGCCTTGACGACTTCATCGCAGAAGACGGCACAGTGATGCGCCCGTGTTTTTCAGCTTCCGCATCATGATCGGCACCGGCGTGGCAATGTTGCTGCTGTTTTGGGCCGGCCTTGTACTGTTGCGTAAATACGGTGCCGCAGCCATGCCACGCTTGCCCTTCTTCGCTTTCTGCGCCATGAGCTTCAGTGGCTGGATCAAGACATTGGCGGGTTGGTACACAACTGAAATCGGTCGCCAACCCTGGCTGGTACAGGGCGTCTTGATGACCAAGGACGCTGTCAGCGATGTTTCCGCAGGAATGGTTTTGGGCACCTTGATTGGCTACCTTGTCATCTACGCGACGCTAATCTTCGCATACATCGGTGTAATTACCTATCTGGCCCACAAAACCACCAAAGGTGAAGGTACGCCAAACCGCAGATACCCCCACGGCGGCGAAGCCAACGTATCAGCCCTACAGCCGGGAGAATAACAATGGACATGTTTGGAGATCCAGCCATCTGGCTGCCATGAACCTTTGCAGCCCTCATGGGGTTATCAATCCTGATTTACGTTGTGCGGGATGGTTTTGACCTTGGTGTGGAGCTGTTAATGCCTTTGGCGAGTGAAGGTGAAAAAGATCAGCTTGTTGCCTCCATCGGGCCATTCTGGACACCAATGAAACATGGTTGGTTCTGGCCGTTGGATTGTTGCTGGTGGCCTTCCCACCTGCGCACGGGATCACCCTAACCGCGCTATACCTGCCAGTTTTTGTGATGTTGGTGGGACTGATCCTTCGCGGGGTATCGTTCGAAATGCGGGCCAAAGCCCCATCACCCAAAAACGCATGTGGAACGGTGCGTGCTTTGCGGGATCACTGATGGCATCCTTAAGTCAAGGGTTCATGCTGGGCATGTATATCATGGGCCTCACATGGACACTGCCCAACGTTGCATTCGCAACACTAACCGCCGTGTTCCTGACAGTTGGATACAGCTTTATCGGGGCAGTGTGGCTGATCTGGAAAACCGAAAACCAAATGCAACGCCGTGCCATTCGTCGGGCAAAGAGCGGTATATGGGGTCTAGTTATGGGGATCGTTGCAATCTCTGTCGCAACTCCTTTTGTCAGCACACGCATTTTCGACAAATGGTTTAGCCTGCCGGAAATCTTCTACCTCGCACCATTGCCAATACTATCGGGTGCATTGGTGGCTTTTGTCTGGTGGCAACTAAGCCGCCTACCACTCCAAAACGATCGGTGGTCCTGGACACCTTTTGCAGCCGAAATCGCCTTGTTCAGCTTGACTTATGGCGGAATGGTGCATTCATTCTATCCATACATCGTACCCAAAAAGATCACGATCCATGACGCGGCATCCGCGCCCGAAAGCCTGTTTATCATCTTGATTGGAACACTCTTTTTGCTGCCATCAATCGTTTGGATATACGATGCTGTCATATTACATCTTCCGCCGCAAAGCGACGGCACTGCGCTACGATTGAGCAATGGCTCAACCCCGCATGGTGGCTAACATTTGATGGATAAAGTGGCAGGGGCGCACAGACTCGAACTGTGGGCCTACGGTTTTGGAGACCGTCGCTCTACCAACTGAGCTACGCCCCTACACACTAGATTTACTACGCGGGGGAGAGTGCCTTGGCAAGATACAAAATGCGGGTTTTTTAAGTTGGATAGGCGCGCCTGTGTCCTAAACTATTTTAGGAATGCAAAGAGACGCTACTCGCTCAATCGATAGATGATCAACCCCAAGAAATCACATACAATAAGTCAAAAAACGTTGTAGCCATATGTGGTTTGGATGGTAGGTAATCGACCATTCCCGCAGAGAAACACTATCTTCTA
>Ga0307995_1000972_pt1 | contig 18551 bp, 35 predicted proteins | sample EllFjometagen262_FD_203132 | JGI IMG/M metagenome (GOLD analysis project Ga0307995, IMG submission 203132) | Marine microbial communities from Ellis Fjord, Antarctic Ocean - #262 | ecosystem: Environmental > Aquatic > Marine > Unclassified | place: Southern Ocean | collected 2014-11-02
TTCTATTTTATTAAAACCGGCAGAAGTATTCCTGCTCCTATTCCTACTCCAAACCAAAATCTTTTTCTATCATAAAATCTCGTTTCATTCTTGATAACGACATTCTTCAAACTATTAATATCTACATATGGATTTTCATTTTTCACCATAACTGTTGGAGTCGGTGACTTGAATAACCCATTACTCCTCATTCCCAAGGTAATAGTTTGCCTATTGTACAAAGATAGAGAATCTATCCACATTCCTTTGGAATTAACGGTTGAATATAAAGAGTACCACTCATCTTGTAAGCCAAACTTAGTTGGTAGCTTCAAAAGAGCCATTCCTGTCGTGTCATAAACAATCCTATCCACCGAATCAATTATAGGAATAAAAACACTATCAATTTTAGTTACTGTCCTTATTGTAACCTGAGATTTTATTTTTTTTAATCCATCTATTTCAAGCAAATTATAAGCTATCGCATCCTTTTGTGATAGAATTATTTGGTCTTGTTCCGCTATCTTCTCCCCACTTTTATTTAATTTCTCTACAAAAACCTGCTCCCCATCCTTAAATTTAATTATCTGATTTTTAAATTCAGAAAGCTGAGAATTTGAACTAAATACTTGCCATACAAGTAATAGCAATAGTATTATACAAATTATAAAGAGATTATTTTTGATTTTAGAGAACATATTTCATTTTACTTTTTACCTATATTAGCCAAGTGCTCTCCTGTATTACCTACTGCATAAATACCAAATATCCACATTACGAAATCTGACCAATCATTAAACTCTGCCTTTCCTATAAATAAGAAAGCAGTAGCACATATAAACAACAAAATCGCAAAAAACATTTTACGACCTCCTATAAAAACAAATACTTTTTCCATTTTTCTTTTTTTTTAATTCATTATTCTTACATCAAAAATATTTTGGTTTGCCGAAACTATCCTTCTGTTTACTTCATCCCAATTTATAATATTAAATATATTTTTAATGTATCTTACTCTATCTGCATCATATTTTAGATAATATGCGTGTTCCCACACATCAACTCCTAAAAGCGGAAAAGATTGATATTCGGGCATATATGGGTTATCTTGATAAGGTGTAGCAAGTATATTTGTGCTACCATCTCTATTCATTACCCACCAAACCCATCCTGAACCAAATCTTTTCGTAGATGCTTCTATTATATACTCTTTAAATTGTCCGTAAGTACCAAAGTCCTCAATAATTTTCGCTAAAGAAACTCCGTGAGGTGTATTGGGCTTTCTTTTTGGGTTTGGCTTGAGCATTTTCCAAAACATTGAATGATTTACATACCCCCCTCCATTATCTCTAACTTCAATGGGGTATTTATCTATGTTTTGCATTATCGTGATAACAGGGTCATTAATATCATATTTTTCTATTGATTCGTTAAACTTTTTTAAATACCCTAAATAATGTTTATTAAAGTGTATTTGCATAGTTTCCTCATCTATATATGGCTCAAGAGCATTATATTTATAAGGTAACCGAACTGAAGAAAATCTTATTAATTCATAATCATCATATTTACTCATTTTCAAACTTTTTATTGTTTAGTAAAAGTCGTGTAGTCAGTATAGAATTTCTCAATAAAGAAAAAGACCCCACTAAGCACACAACTAATAATGAACTTAAAACAACTTTTTTCACTTTCTTTCTATTTAAATTTATAGATTAAGTAACCTAACATCCCAATGATTATTACATTGTGGACATTGTTACCACCTAAAAAATCTGTACTTTTAATATCAAACATTTTATTGCGTTTTTTGGTTAATACTCGGTTTAATTATGTTTTTTAACTTATACTTTTTAATCAATCTTGAAATAATTCCTATTAATTTTACTTTACTTACTCTTGATGGAGGAAATTGCTCATTAGAAACCGTATTTTTAATAGGGTTCATTTTTGAAATAGTTAGTTGTAAGTTTTTAATTATCTTTATTGCTCTTTCTTTACTCATATTATTTTTTCAACAATACAAGTACGCCTATACCTATTGCTATATATAAAATTAAATCCTTATTATCTTTTAATTCGGGTTTTGTACATACATCCACATTGTCCTTTAAAAATCCATCAGGACACACATTAGCTAATTCACTTGAAATAATACTTGCCTCGGACTTTCCATCTTTACAAGAATAACAAATATTATTAAATGTTTCCACCTCAACAGGGTCAGTCACATCAACAGAGTCAGTCACATCAACTATAACATCATCCTTACACGGGTCTTTATCGGTTGTCCATCCTTCCGGACAAATTGATAACCGTAAAGAGCCATCTTCATTATAAGGACTAAATATGTTTCCTACCGGATAACCATTTTCACAAGAATTGCATATAATAGGTTCCGGTGGTATTTCTGAGGTTCCTTGTGTTTTGCAAGGGTCAATATCTGTTGTCCATCCTGTCGGGCAAACTGTCCCTTGAAATAGATTCCCTATTGGATAGCCACCATCACATTTATTACAGGCTACTGTTTGTGTTAAGGGGTCAGGTGTATTTCTTGTTGTGTTACACGGGTCAATATCTGTTGTCCATCCTGTCGGGCAAACTGTCCCTTGAAACATATTACCTATTGGATAGCCATTATTACATTTATTACAAGCTACTGTTTGACCACCATTATTAGGGGTAGTTCTTATTGGATTTGTAGATGAAGAATTATTAGAATACGAATTCGTACTCACATTACTCCTACTCACTAAATTGAACCATAATTCTCTTTCCATAATTTATTATTTTAATCCTACTAATTCATCTATTGTTTTACCTCCCCCTATATTATCTTTTAGAAAAGTTTCGTATAACTTAACTGCCATTAAAATTGCAAGTATGTTAAAAGCCACTTGTATATCAAATGGTGCTGCTCCTCCTTTTCTCATCTTTGTTATTGAATCCATAATTAATCTTCTTCAATATTCCAATTTTCCTCAGTCTTAATCGTTGGTTTATCAGGAGATTTCATCTGCCTTAGTTCAGATTTCACTAATTTTATCCTCAAAACATCTAAATATGTCTTAACGATATAAGAAACCCCTATCGCTACCGCAATAGAACCCCCCACAGTTAAAATCTTTTGGAGATGACCTTCCTCTAAGTAATTTTCCCACTTTGCCATTTAAAGACTGCTTTTAGTTATTGTTATACTTTTAGCTATATACTCTTGATAAAGCATATACCCTCCATATCCCGCTAAAGCGTACTTAATTATTGTAAACATATATTATAATTTATGAACCGCAAGAACCACAAGCATTACTCATATTCTCAGTTTGCCAATCTGTTCCTTGTAAATTTGCTCTATGTGTACCTGAAGCATTTGTATATCCTCCGCCTTTAGTTGGTGATACCTCTCCTCTTCTCCATCCCGGTGAATTCATAATCTGATGACCTCCTTGTACACTTCTTGTAGACATAGGATATGTTTTTGGGTCTGCTTGGATTGGTCTTATACTTCTTTTTCCTGTACGAGCATAAGCCATCCAAAGCGGGTCTGAATCTGCTCTTCTTGCTACCTCAACATCTCTTTGAGTAACCCCTCCTGCTGCATTAGAAAATACATTTCCTGTTTGCCAATTTGTTTCTCTATTGGCTCCCGCTTGTTGCCAATCTGTTCCATTAAAGTTCAAGTTAGCATTTTGCCAATCTGTTCCTCCGTAAGCCTTTGTTTGCCAATTTGTTCCTGTGAAACTTGAAGTCGCATCAGCTTTTTTTGTCATTTGCTCATATAAAGCATATGCTCCGAAACCTGCAAGACCGAAGAGTCCAATTTTTGTTAAATCCATTTTTTTTGTTTTTGTTAGTTAATGATTTGTTAATAATTTAATTTTAGTTCATTGGTATTTCAAAAACTTCTGTTCCTTTAAAACGATATTCATTTTCAGGGTACATCATTTGAGAATTACCTAAGTTGTCTATACCTAAAACAGGAAAATCTACATCTTTCATTGTTATATTTCCGCTTGGTATTATATTTGTAGGATTATTCACATCCTTACTATCTCTTTTGTAGCCTGTCATAGAGTAGATTTCGCCTCCGAAACCTATTGATGCAGTTCCGCCCATCGGTAAACCACCTATTACTCCACTTGAAGGTACACTCAACACATATGGTTGAGATTTTTTGTTATTAGAAAAAAAGCCATATCCCTGATTAAACCACGAATTATTCGTGTCTAATAAATTAGAAACATCTGCATAACCATTTTTTATTATACTATCCATTTAACCCTCTTTTTTCTAATTCTTCTTTTACTATTCTTTCTACACCCGGTCTAAATACATATATCTCAGCTAACATTTCAATAGCAATAAAAGTTCCTACCGCTACCGTTACCGTTCCCCAATTTATTTTATCTCCGAATAATTTCATATTTACTTTATTTCTTTTTGTAAATCATCATACCTGTCTTTGTTTTTGAAGCAACATAGGTACAATCTTTATAGGTAAATGACTTTTTACCGGCTTTTCTTGCCGTTTCTTTTGCTTTCATATAAGCGTTCATTGGTCTTTTCTTTGCCATAATTTTATTTATTTAATTAATTTATTTAACATTCCCTTACTGTACGCATAATAAACACCTACTCCTATAATAGCAACCCAAGCAATTTTAGGTATTCCCATATATCCTGCCGTTGTTGGGGTAGGAGTAGTCGTATCACTAATACCCGTAGTATCACCGGTAATTATATTATCTCCCGGTCCTATTGCTTCGGCTTCCTCTAATAATTCTTCTCTTACCGTTTCATCTCCTTCCAAAGATGCTTCGTGACCCTCTCCATACAAAGCATTATTTACTTTTTTTATGTATTCAGGGTTGGTTCCTTGTGCAAATCTTGTCATATTATTATTTTTTTCTTGTATGACTTTTTACAGTCTTACCTTTTCGTTTATAACTCTTTACAATTGTGCAAGATTTACTTCCACTTTTAGTTGCTGCTGATTTCTTTGCCATAATTTTATTTAATTAATTTATTTAACATCCCTTTACTGTACGCATAATATATTGCTACTCCACCAATTGCTATCCAAGCTATATTAGGTATTCCCATATACCCTGCCGTTGTAGTTGTTTTTATTTCCTCACCTACTACTACTAACTTTTCCTTTATCTTATCCAACTCCGGGAAGGTTAGAGATTTTCTATTTCCATTCTCATCATAACAAACCCTCATAGATGAACAAGGAGGAACTAAACAAGGTATTGTTTCATCTCTACAAGTATTTGCTACTAAGGCTCTATGTTCATCACTTTCAATTTTCCGCCTTCTTTCAAGGTCTGTACAAAATTTCATACCTCCATCACTAATCTTAAAATCTACAAAATCTTTTGCAGTAGCAAAACTATTAAGGTGTGGTGTATCAACATTTCTCCAAGTATTTGAGAATTGTTCAGAACACTTTTTATAGTAAGGACTTAACATCGCAGCCTGTTTTGCATTCATAGGTGTACTACCATCTACATTGTATATAGCATTATTTACTTTATTTATAAAACTCTTTGGAGTCCCTTGTCCAAAACTTGACATAATTTTATTTTATTAATTTATTTAACATCCCTTTACTGTACGCATAATATATTGCTACTCCACCAATTGCTATCCAAGCTATATTAGGTATTCCCATATACCCTGCCGTTATAGGGGTGGGAGCCACAACAGGCTTGTATAATTCTTCTATTTCTGCTTCAATGTTTTTTTCTTGTTTTACAAGTTTTTCAGGTGCAGCTTCACGCCCTGATATATATCCTTTTGGTATCATAATCTTATTTTTTTCTAATTTTAATAGGAATAAGTGATGTTCCACTCTTTGTTAAAAACATACCCCTCAATATACCATCTCTTCCTTTTGATGTATAACCTAATTTTTTCATAGCATTATATTTAGGTCTTGAAATTGATTTATATTTTATAGTAGTCATTTTTATTTTTTGTTTTTTCTTAACATATAAGCTATTGTCAATGCTCCTGCAACTGCAACCCCAAAGATAAGAAGATTATTCATAGTTTTAGCTTTTTCTTCCGCCATATCTCTTGAGAGTATTAAATCTGTCTGTGCTTTTCCTAATTCAATAGCAATTTGTTTTTTTGCTTGTAATGCAGCCTGTTCCTTGTACCACTCATTAGTTTCTTTATTATACTGCTCTTGCCTACGAGCCATATCCTCTCCAAAAATCTTGTTTTTTGCAGTAGTAACCATCCCTGAAATAGAAGTAGCTATTACAACCACCAATTGGGCTACTGCAATTACCCAATTTGAATATTCTCCTTCTTCAACCCTTCTTTGAAAAAATACAAATTCTGCAATAAAATCATCATTCAACATATTATCTGCTACCGCCTTATTTACTTCATCTATGGGTGTATTGTTTGGTAACTCTGCATATCCGTTTTCATTTAGAAATCTAATTACTAATTCTTTTCTATCAAGTATAAACCCTCCTAAACTCCTAAATATTATATCTTTATTTATCATCTTTTTAATAATTTTACTGCAATTAATACGGTCACTATTCCTCCTACAACTATCATCAAAGAATTAACACGAGCAGATTTTCTATTTTCTTGTATCATATTCTCTTCTTTTTGAAGATAATCAGATTGAGCAAGAAGGAACTCTTTTTGCATTTCTTTTCTGTTAATTAATGCAATTTCTACTAATGTTTCTTTATTCAAATATCTTGAACGCATTCCATTTCTGAATATCTCATCTCTCATCTCTTTATTACGAGAAATATCCTGCTGAACTGCAACACCTCCTACTATTGCTAAAACTCCTACTACAATAGCAACACATAGCCCTGCACAAACAAAAGGGGAATTCCCATCATTTGAGATTACTTTCAAGCCACTTTCTAATTCTTTTGCATTATCTATTACTACGGCATTTACTTCACTAATATGAGCATCATAAGGCAGAGATGCTACCCCCAATCTATTGATAAGAGATATTACATCTGATTTATTTTGCAGTACAAAAACCGCTAATGTTGATATTGCCTTCTTTTCGTTCATACTATTTTTTAAGTGCCATATATGTAACAACTCCTATTACTAATGCCCCAACTCCTAAAGCCACATTAGTTAATGTATTATCTTCAGTTTTTCTTGCTAAACTTTTAGCACTCGCTTCATTAAACATTTTTTGAATATTAGTGTCAAACTCTGCTGCTTGTGCATCTAACCTTTGTTGTGAACAGTCTTGATTATCCCACTCATTTTTAAAATCTAATCTTCTATTCTCTAATGCTCTGCTTTCCCTTTGTATAACTCTACTTTTAGCCCCGCTATTTGCATTTCTTGTTATAGCCTTATCAATCACTCCAATAGTATCATCTAATCCATCACACCCTAAATCATCATTTAAAGGGTATTTCTTTTTCTTACTTGCAAGTGCTGAGTCATATCTCTCTGCTTCTGCTTTTCTTGGAAACCAAGTGTCTTTCCACCAAGTTCCACCAAGGAATCCCGGATGATTACTCCACTTATCACTATCAGGCATAGTTCCATCTTCTAAAAAATTAGAATCCATAAAATTTCTAAATCCTGTATCATCAGTCGGGTCTGTATCAGATGCAAATGATTGTTTTTGACCTCTTGTACCATAGTTAGTAGAACCTACTGAGGGAACTCCTCTAAAACTTTCCGTAGCAACTCCACCTTTTGTTCCGCTTCCACCTCTAACTAATTCTTCTACCGGTGTTCCCCCGGGACAACATCCATTACCACAAGGATGATAACATTCTACGGCTCCTAAACCCGGACAATTACAACTATAACTCATAATTTCTATTTTTTTATTTTAATTACTTATTTGTTTATATATTAATAATGATATAATTGCAAGAGATAACCCCCCTACTAATTGTAAAATTATCTTACTTACATTACTATCTTCTCCTTTGAAATCATCTAAACTACCTGCTGAATTAGAATAGTTTTCTTTCTTGCATTTCCCACCACACTTACATTCCCCTCCATTTTGGCAAGGATGATATTCTTTATTTTTACAATTACAACTCATATTATTTATTTAAAAAGATTCCTAATAGTATTCCTGCAATACCCCCAATTATCATTTCATTTCCTTTTTTAGCTACATCACCTCCTTTATCGTAAGATTTTAAAAACTTTTCATATTCCAAATTGGTCATTATCTTTCTATATTCTTCATTTTTATTAAATTCTTCTATGGTTTTGTAATTTTCCTCAAATGCTTCATTAAAATCCTCTAATGCTTCCATTACTTCTGATTTGTCTTTCATAAAGTCAGGATTATCTTCCGGGTCATCAGTTTCTACCCATACATAACCTCCTTTCACATCACCACCTTTTTCAAATTTTTCAATTATATATACTCTATCATTCGGAATAGTTGATATAGACATATCCATAGGAAAGCCTTGTGGTCTTACTCTAACTCTACCCTTGCTATCCATACCATCCGATACAACTTCAGCAGATTTTTGTCTATTACCTTCTTGTAATAATACTTTATCTCCTTTCTTATAAATCTCTCCACCTTTTTCAAGTAACATTGGGTTTACATATTTCTTAGCCATCCTCATCTCTACGGGTATTACTCTAAAAATCAAATTACTTCCACTATCGTTAAACTCATTGCTATTAATAAAACTATCCGTACTACTCCATATTAATCCTTGTTCCTCCGCCTCTTGTGTAAACTCATCATCACTCAAGTCATTCGCATATTTTTGAAATTGATTTTGAGTGAAGAATCCTGACCCCTCATACATAGGTGCATACATTTCTACTGCGTAAACCCTTTCTTCAGTTACTCCTCCTTTTGCAAATGATTTTTTATTGTATTGGAATCTATGGTTTTCCATACCAAATGTATCAAAATCTTCAATTTTTCCCTTTTCATCTATTAAACCCTCACTCTCTTCATCTAAATTTAACCCGTATATTTCTTCTTTATACCAATTTTTCTTTGCGTATTCTTTAGTAACTTCTTTAAAAGTATATCCATCACTAAATGTTATTTCTCCTCCTTTTGCGAATTCTAATTTTTCTTTTTTATAAACCTCATATTCAAAAACAAATTCTGCTGAATAAAGTTTCATTTTTCCTTTTTTCCACAGTTCTATTTCTTCTTTGGTTGGTGAAGAAAATTCGTCCCAATTACTATCTTTTTTAAATTTTACTAAAACACTTGCTTGTATTGTGTCATCATTTATGAAAAAATCACTTTCTTTAAGGTCTGCATAACTTATAAACTCATTTATGGTATTAAATAAATCTTTTTTATTTGAAAACTTAGTTTCGTAAGGAAACTCACTTGAATTTAGAAAGTAAGAGTGAAATTCTTCTAACTCTCCCTCTTCATAACTATCTTCTGTGTAATATACACCAACACCCCTTATACTATAAGTCTTTCCTACCTCCCCTCCTTTAGCGTATTTTGTCTTTCCTGTGAATAAATTAAAAGTATTTGATACATCTTCAAAACCCGTTCCTTGAGCCATCAATAAATTGGTTGGCATTTCTCTTACTTCAAAACCTACATCTCCTGTTCCATCATCATAGTCAAACTTTATAAGTTGGTAGGTTTTATTTTTATTTCCCCCAACTCCCTTTCCATCTGATAATATAACCCTACCTTCTGCAAATACTCCACCTTTTTCATAAAAGTCATCCCCTCTCTCTTCAAGCATATCACCATAGTGTCTTACTATTATATCCTCTAAATCAAAATTATCTTGTACAGGCTTAGAGGCAGAAATTGTTTCTGAATCTTGTATCTCCTCTATATCAACCCCCTCATAAATTCCATCAGTAGTATAATTAATATTTTTACTATCTCTTGCTGCATACCATTTACCTCCATCAGATAATTCCTTTACATAAATTTCGGTTGGTGTTTGGTTTGAACCGTAAGTTCCATTTACTATATATTCTGTGCTCTCAAATAATTCAGGAAAATCATCATTAACATAAGTAACACCTCCTTGAGAAAATTTTAATTTTTGTTTATTTGCATCTTGGACAGTTTTAAAAACACCTCCTAAATCTTTTTTTATTTCTTTAATGCGGGTGTCTTTTTTATTTATAAGGGATTTTTGTTCATCTATCCCTTTCTTATGGTTAGTGATTTCTTTCTCTGAATTAGCTATATCTTTTCTAATCTTTTTCATATCAATCCTTCCCTCATTAATTTCTTTATCACCTTTTTTAGCAACACTACCCATTGCTTTAGCAAGTTCTAATTGTCCTCCTCTCTCGTAACTATTATGTCTATTTCCTCTTTTCATAATCTATTTTATTAAAAATGCTCCAAATAATATACCCGCAATACCTCCTATAAGTAAAGTTTGATTATCTACCTTGCCTTTTGACTTTAATTTCTCAAAGTTTTCTTCTCCTTCTAAACGGGATGATATTTTTTCATCACATTTTTTCTTAGTTAGTGTTGATTTTCTTAGAACACCTTTTTCTTTTTTAAGTTTTGCTATTGCTTTATCTTTTTCTCTACGGAGTTTTACATATCTATCTCTATCAATCTTCCCCTTTACAGAACCTCCTCTTTTCATCATTTTATTTCCCGCATCCATAGTGTCCACACTTGAATATGCTCTGCGACCAAGAGTTTCATTTCCTGCCTTACTTTCATCCCTTCTGTCTTTAAGAGATTGTCCGTAACCCGCCTCTCTTCCTAATCTTTTTCCTAAATCTTCATCTAACTTATCATTATACGCCTGTTTAGTTTCTCCGCCTTTTGCGTAGGATTTATTCATCAACTGTAAAATAAATGCATCTAACTCATCCGTATCATTCATTGGGAATTCTTTCTTTTTCCAATTCTCCCAATTATCAGATTTTTCTACATCCCAAGTAACTTTCATTGTTGGAATTCCTGTATGACTTTCCGATACTATAATAATCCTACCATCAATATTTTTGTAGGTTTTTTCTCCTGCATCTTGACTTGATTTACTCCAACCTTTTGGAGATTTAAAAACCTTTCCTCCTTTTTCCATTTTTTTAGATTTTGCTATTTTACCCATATTTAAAGCAAATTGTGCTCTTCTACGAGTAGTTTCTGTAAAATCACTTGGATTGCTTTTTACTTTAGATGCGAAATCTTGAACAGACATACCTGAGTTTTCTGCTTGTTTTGTAAAAGCACCCTTAGTATCGTTTTTATCCATTTCTTTATCTGCCTCCTGAATCCAATTACTCATAATTTTTATTTATCAAAAACATTATTATACATATACCACATTCCAAGTCCTAATATAGCCCAAAATACTATCCTTGGTTTTTTTTCTTTATCCTTTTCCATTATGCTTCAGGATTAAAAGTTGCTTCAGGTAACTCCGGTTTTGGAGGGGCAAGATTAACAGGTGCCGGTGCAGGAGATGTTATTTCCTGTGGAGTAGGCGTATAGTCTACTTCTCCACCATTATCAAAATCTCCACCTTCTTCTTTTTCAAAAAATAATTTATATCCAACATATACAATACCTAATATCACTAAGGCATCAAATATCTCTCTTTTATTTCTTTTAAAGAACCCTTGGTTTTTGCTAACCTTTTTCCTTTTATATTCCTTTATACTACTTTTTTGAATATCCTCAGCCCAATCTGATTTACCATCTTCACTAACTTCCATCCTTCCATCAACGACATCAGTTTCTTCCTTTTTAGTCGGAGTAGAGTCTTGAGATAGTTTTTTATCTATAAGACCCCATCTTTCTTGCTCTTCTCTGTCATCTACAAAGCCATTACTATTAAAACCTGAATCTATACTCATTATTTATCTATTATAGTTATTGAAAATTATTATCTTCCTGCTATATCCCTACCTTTTTGCCATCCATATCCAAGTGCAAAAAACATTGCTCCTGTTAATACAAGTGATACTGCAAAAGTTCCGATGTTCATTTTTGGTTTAGCCATTTTATTTATTTTTATTATTAATACTTATTTTAATTCCAATCACTACCATTAAAAGAAAGTTCACTTGGGTCTACTGCATATTGTAACCCGCTATAACCTCCTCCTGTTGGTACTGTATTTGTTAATGTTGGTGTTATTTCTCCGTTTGAAGTAGAATTAGAACCAACCTCACTTAAACCAATATCTGTAAGGCTTCCTATTAAGTTTTCAGATGAAGATACATACAAATTATAATAATCTTCATTAACCTGACCTTCAATAGCATTAGGGAACATACTTTTAAAATTAGGAAATGGTGCTTGATTGTTTTTTACTGCTCCTTCTGTTGCAGGACCAAACTTTCCATCTACAACTAATCCATAACTACTACTATTATTTAAAAACAATTGTAATGCCTTTACCCTATCTCCTCCACTATCTTTTTTTAGAGGAAACGAATCGCTTTGATACAATTTATTTAAAATAGTTTTAAATATATTATTGTCATAAGTTCTATTACCGCCTGATTTTGAAGAACGATTTTTCAATAAAAAATACACCCCTACTCCTGCTCCGATTAAACCAACGGAAATTAAAGATATTTTTATTGTTTTATTCATAATTATTTAATTTCTAAAACCACAAGTTTTCTCCATTAAACCCTGAAAAAGAACTTTGACCTGTTGCTGATGGCTGACTTAATTGTGTACTTACAGGGCAACTTGCTGAACCTTGACCTGAATATGTATTTAAATTAGATGGTGATGTTTGTGACCAACAATTCATATTATATGATGCAGGAACCGCAGGTGTAGATGGTATTGCGGGTGAACCAATAGTTGCAGGTACAAATGCCGTTGCAGGTGTTCCCGGTGAAGCCGGTACTTCAGGAGAACCCATATATGCAGGTACAAATGCCGTTGCAGGTGTTCCCGGTGAAGCCGGTACTTCAGGAGAACCCATATATGCAGGTACAAATGCCGTTGCAGGTGTTCCCGGTGAAGCCGGTACTTCAGGAGAACCCATATATGCAGGTACAAATGCCGTTGCAGGTGTTCCCGGTGAAGCCGGTATTGAAGGCGAACCAATAGTTGCAGGAACTTGGCAATTAGGTTGACTTGATTGTGTAGCAGTTGGGCAAGTAGGTGAACTTAGTCCTCCATAAGTAGATAAAGTTGAAGGGCATTGTTGTGACCAACAGTTCATTTCATATTCACAAGGACAACCTTGATTTGGATTTTGTCCGGAATTTGCTACTCCTGAATTTAATCCACTATCAATATTTGGATTGTAAGCAGGTGTAGAAGGTACTGCCGGTACATAAGTTTGAGCAGGTGTTCCTGCATAAGCCGGTATTGAAGGCGTAGAAGGTACTGCCGGTACATAAGTTTGAGCAGGTGTTCCTGCATAAGCCGGTATTGAAGGCGTAGAAGGTACTGCCGGTACATAAGTTTGAGCAGGTGTTCCTGCATAAGCCGGTATTGAAGGCGTAGAAGGTACTGCCGGTACATAAGGTTGAGCAGGTGTTCCTGCATAAGCCGGTATTGAAGGTGTAGAAGGTACTGCCGGTACATAAGGTTGAGCAGGAATGCTTGGTGTAGATGAATATACTCCCGCAGTTAATCCATTACTATTATTTGATGGAGCCGAAGGTCCTGTTGCGGGTCCTGTTGCAGGGGAACTTGGGGTGTTAGGCATAGAATTATAATTCCCCATTGTATTGAAAAATTCATCATCTGAAATATAATCTGTAAATCCTCCACCTGATTGATTAAGCCAAGCGTATGTTTCTTTATTTTTTAAAAATCCCATATCTTTTGTTTTATATATTAATAATTTCCTATCATAAACTGTCCTCCTCCATCAAAGCTACTCATAGCACCTTGATTTGGTAATCCCGGTAAAGGCATTACATTATAGATGCTATTACCCAAACAGTCAGTAGTAGCTTGGGGATTATAATTTAATGCAGCAGGGTCAGTACATCCCGGAGTTGGTAATGGCGTATATTGACAACTTCCATCATCAAAATTTGCAGATGGATTAAAAGTTATTGAATTAGTGTCAGTACATCCCGGGATTTGCAATGGCGTATATTGGCAACTTGCATCATCATCAGAGGCGTTTATATCATAATTATTTGCAGTCACATCTGTACAACCATAGGTTGGAACAGTAGGATAAGCACAAGAACTATCATTAACAGTAGCGAGTGGATTGTAGTTTGTAGAAATTGGGTCTGTACATCCAATAATGGGTGCAGGGACATCAATAGGGTCGCCATAATTACATATTGCAACGCCATTTTCGTTAGTATGAGGAGTGGTAGCTAATGGGTTGTAATCAATTGCCATTGGGTCCATACATCCAATAACCGGCATTGTTACAATAGGCAGTTCAGGTATGTAAATTGGTGGAGGTGGAATATCTTCATTACTTGTTATAGCAACGATTTCTTCTTCTTTCTTGTTGAGAATTAGATAAGCGACTACACCGACACCTATTAATCCTAATAATTTATCATCCATTTTTTTATCTATTTAGTTCTTCTTTTAATAATTGAGCATCATTTTCATTAAAACCATCAAGGATTGTTTGCGATGTGCCTGAAACAGGTGTGGTAGAAGTTTGTGCTACTACTAAATCTTTATTTAAAGGAATAGTAGGAATACTCTCTTCTTGCTTTCGGCTATTAAATACCCTATGAAGGATAAATCCTGCCGCAAAAGCCCCGATGATATATAAAGTTGATGAATTTTTCATTTAAAATTAATCTTCTTTTTCTTCTTCTTCTTTCTTTCTTGCTGCTTCTTCTTCTCTTAATCTATTTTCATAATCCTCTTTATTTACTCTTTCAGACTCTACATCAGCAGGTCTTTTCCCTGTTAAATCAATAGTTCCAAATTGAGTTATTTCTCTATTAGTCCATCCTAAGTCGTTATAATGTGAGTACATTATTGTTTTTTGTCTTGCATTCATTTTTTTTTATTTTAAATTATTATTCGTTCCAAAATTTTATTACAGAGGTTATTATTACTCCCCATACTGTTGTTATCGCAGTTATTGCTCCGACAATTTTATTCTTAAAGGTTTTGTCGTTTTCAATATATGAAGCGTGTTCATTTACTTGCTCTATTAATCCCGTTTGTCCAAAATCTTTATCTCCACAAACTGCATTCGCTAATCTTTCTAACAAAACACCTTGTTTTTTTATTTCTTGCTTAATGTAAGTTATGTTATCTTTTTGAGTTGCCATAATTACATTGCTACTACTATTCCCGTACTTTCATCACCTGCCGTTACCGTTAAAGCACCTAAATTTCTTCCATCAGGAGATTGTATTGTTATACTTTCATTTGCTAACAAAGTAATTGCAGTTGGTAAAGTTCCATTTAACCCCGCTTCACCAAGAATAGTTATCCCTCTTGCCCCGGCACCATCAGTCTTGCATAAAACAGATATATATATAAATCCCGCATCTTTTCTAACAGTTATTACATCTGCTGCTGCCATTGTTCCCGTGAAGATTCCATTTGTATTTACACTCATATTATTGTATTTGTCCTAATATATCTTCAGGGTTATCAAATAATCCATTAAAAGATATTTGTTTAAAAAATTCATTTCCGTGATACGCTAAAATATAAACCTTATCTGCATCACTATCTTTTGTTACTATTACTGATGACATTTCACTAACATCTGTATTTTTTTCATTTGCTAACCTAACTATTGATTGCTGCAAAAAAGGAGCAGTAATAAATTCCCTTTGTTTAAAATCAAACTTTACATTTAGTATTTCATTGAATGTTAAGTCACTTATTTTTTGATAGTCCTTCATATATGAATATAAAACCCTCTCTCCATTAAACTTTATAACAAGTTGTATGTTTTTTGCATCACAATTATTTTTATCTGACAATCTTTTTAATGCATTCCTCATCACATCCTTCGCTTGTTCTACTATCTGTATTTTTAATGCCGTATTCATCTTCTATATTTTATTTCCAAAAATAATAAAAAAATTTATATTTTCTGTGTTTTTATGCATTTTTCAATCCACTTATTAATTCTTTAGTAGTAGCCGTAACTTCTACCGGTAAATTCTTTATAGTAACTATCCCTGCTTTTATATTTAAAGAGCCTCTTAATGTAGCCGTACTTGGTGTAGAATCAACAAAATGCTCAATGATAGATGATAAACCTAAAGATAGGGTTAATGAAGCATCAGCATTGCCTATGAAAGGTATCGTAACTGATTCTTTTGCAGGAATATTATATACCGTATTATCTTCTGCTTTTGCAACTACCTTACCATCTATCAATACATCAAATTTATATCCATTTACTTTTATATTAAAATCCGCAGTATTTGTGAATTTCATTTTAACTTCTATTTTTGCAAGGTTATTTGTTGTCCCTAAATAGGTAACAGATTCTATTTTCCATCCAAATGAAGAAATCAATTTTTTTTGCCTTATTAAATAAGAAATTGTTCCTGCGGCTGCAAGACCTAAAGCACCATATAATATATACTTAGTCCCTATCATTTAATCGTTATAAAATTCAGGTCTTGGTCTTGATGTTGATTTAATCGCCATATATCCTAATGCGAATACTACTCCCGCAACAAGAACCCATCCTAATATTTTACTTGTATCTCCAAGCCCTGCATTAGTTGTAGTTGTAGTCGTTCCTGATGGATTTAAATTAGGGTCAAATTGAGGTGTTGGATTCGGTTTTCCTGAATTTATTCCTGTTTGATAACCTTTATTTAGACTATCTAAAATACTCCCTATATTATTCCAAGTGTTTTGCTTTTTTTGGTCTTTTTCTTGTTGTGTTAAACAAACAGTATTTTGATTAGAACTAAATCCTGCCGGTTGTTCCCCTCTTTTATATTGTGAGCCAACAGGAACTCCCCCTTGACACGAATAATAAGTTTTCATTCCATTTCCTCCAAATAAACCTGATATAAAACCTCCTCCTGAAGTTGTTGTTGGTGTTATTGGGTTAGGGTCATAAATTGCATCAGCAGGTTCAGAATCTCCAACAGGAGTATTGTTTCCACCTCCTCCCCAATTTATTCCAATAAATCCCGGATGATTACTCCAACCTCCATCTTGTACATCTCCTGTAAAGCCTCTATAATCAGGAGTTCCATTAAGCCCATCTCCTTGGTCAGAAGAATTTGCTTGTGTATCAGGATTCCCTCTTAAACCAAAAGGATTCGGTAGAGGTCCGTGAAACTTATAGTCTTGAGAATCCCCAACGAAATTTAAAAACTTATCTTTATTCATAATCTTTTACTTTTTAGTCATTATATAATATATAGCAATCGCACCTAATACTAATGCTAATGTTTTATCTATACACTTTTCTTCTCCTTGAATTTTGAAAGGAATAGCGTATTGTTCTTCTCCACATCCTTCTCTCTCAGGTACGGTTGCAGGTGGTATTACTAAATCTTCATTTGGTCTTGTGAATTCTTCAATGGGTGCTTGTCTTGTATTAGTTGATAAATCACTTGCTAATTCAAATGAACTACCGTTCAAGTCCCAAATAATTTCATATTTAGGAGGTAGAGTTTCCTGCATAACCCCTGTTACTGTTCCTGTAATTACATTTGCACTCATTGGACACGGTGCTTGAATACATTGCATAGAAACCATCTTTGAAACCCTCGTTCCTGCCTCTAAAATAGGCTGAATAGGAACTATTCCTAAACTTGTTCCTTGTGAAATAACATTTCCATTTGCATCTGCGGTGGTTCCATCTGCTAATACTTGCAAATATCCGGGGTCATTAGCTATCTGTGTAGATGTTGCTGCCGGTGCAGGTAATCCTAACGGTATAGGGGGATTACTATCTATTATAGATTGTCCGCCTTGAGTTACAGGGCATCCTCCGTAAATATCATCACACGGCATTCCATTATAACTTTCTCCTGATTGATTGAACCATAAATTTCTTTCCATTTCTTTTTTTTTAATAATCTCCTATCATAAATTGACCTCCGAAACCCCTCATTTCTCCTCTTGAATTACCTATATCTTCTCTTTTAGTTGGTTTTGATGGTATTGGCAATATAGGTTCATTTTTTGAAACTTTAACCCCTCTATCATTAGTAATTCCTTTCGGTCTATCTCCACAAGGATTATCACTTAATCCTGTCGTAATATTTACTAATGAACTACTCCACCCTTTAGGACAAGGTTGATTTACAGAAACTCTATTCATAACTACGCCTCCTTTCTTATTACAATGATAACAATCTTTCATTCTGTCTGTTCCTCCTGTATTTGTTTGAGGCTTACAACAATTACAATAATCTGTACCGTTTGTTGGGTCATAATTCCATTGACCATTTGACCATATTACAGGGAAAGAACCGTTTCCTGCCGAACATCTATCACAATAATTATTTTTTCCGTTATTATAATTTGGTTGACCTGCATTACCTCCCCATTGTAAGTTTACCCAATTAGGGTCTTTACAAGGGTCATCTCCTGTTCCTACGGAAGTATCATCACAACATCTGCAATCAGGATGTGCATTTTGACTTGGGTTTCCCTGACCATCTACACACCAATCTGAATTACAGAAATTATCTGTATTATA